>OIYP01000049.1_pt1 | contig 87547 bp, 80 predicted proteins | sample 1588261 | NCBI WGS metagenome assembly OIYP01 (sample SAMN03283293) | human gut metagenome | biome: human-associated habitat; material: feces | host: Homo sapiens | place: Peru | collected 2012 | reverse complement strand
AAGGCTGTTTTGCCCAAATATAAAGGTTTTAATAGGAGAAAAAATGAAAGGGTTTGATAAAAATTGGCGTTTTTTGCCGTCATCCCCGAGGAATTTAGTCGGGGATCTGTTGTTGTCGTTGCTTTTTTTAAATAACGACAGATTCCCGACTACTGCACTCGGGAATGACAACAAAAACAACAACGGCAACGACAGATCCCGTATAAAGACACTACGGGATGACGACTATATGAAAAAAGAAGGTCATCCTGAATTTAGTTCAGGATCTACATCGTGGGTTGTTAGCCGTGGCTTTACCCTTATAGAATTATTAGTAGTTGTCCTCATTATTGGTATTTTGGCGGGGGCGGCGTTACCACAATACCAGCGTGCCGTGCACAAAACTCGCCTGACCAATGCGTTGCAAATTGCGTTTAATATCCGCAAGGCCCAGGAAATTTATTATTTAGCCAATGGAACCTATACCGGGGATTTGTATTCGTTGGATATTGATTATTCCAAAAGCGGTTGTATTATTTCTTCGGCCCCTGACACCAGTATAATGAACTGCAAAAATACCATTTTTGATAACATTGTGGGTCCTGTCGGCAATCCGATAGGGCATAGAGTTTCTTTTGATTATTCTTATGATAAAATTGTTAAGATAGATGTTTATTTTGAACATTCTTCCAAGCCCAACCAAATTGAGTGTACGGGAAAAACCGACGAGGGCGTAGCCTTGTGCAAGAGCCTTAATTTATAAATTTTGGGCAATTTGTTTTAGGTATTTTTCTGCGTGTAGTTGCGCACAAGTTTCGTCTGGGGCGAAGTCGGTTAGCACTGCTATTTGCTGGGGGACGAGTTTTTGGCGGACAAGAGCCTTTTCATCCAGTTTTCCGCAAATAAAGAGAACGGGTTTTTTATATTTGTGCGCCAGTTGGAGTACCGCCAAAGGGGCTTTTCCGTAAAAAGTTTGCTTGTCTAATTTTCCCTCACTGGTAATAACAAGGTCTGCCCACGGAAAAAATTTTTCCAGCCTCGCTTTTTGAAAAAGAAAATCTGACCCTAAAATTAATTGCGCACCGAAACAGGAGTATAGTCCTGATGCAATGGCTCCGGCCGCGGCGGTACTGGCGGCACGGGCGGGATTTGTTGCCCCTGCCGCAGCAAGAGCCTTGGCCCATGCGCCCATTGCTTTATCCAGCACTTTTACCTGTTCGGGAGATGCCCCTTTCTGCGGGCCGAAAACCTTGGCTGAACTTTTGGGGCCTAGCAATGGGTTGGTTACGTCGGCTACGCCGTATATTTTTACGCCCGCAAAATTTTTCCGCAGCGCGGATAAATCCACACTCTTTATGCGCAAAAGAGGTTCGGCCCCCAGCGGAAGTTCCTCCCCGGTTTTATCATATAATTTTGCGCCGCACGCTACGGCCATACCGGCGCCTCCGTCGTTGCAGGCTACTCCCCCTAACCCTACATAAATAATTTTTGCACCGGCTTGGACGGCTTTTGATAACACCTGTCCCACTCCGAAAGAGGACGCACCCAACGGGTCCAGTTCCTCTTTTTTTGCTCTGCCTAAACCGCAAACCCGCGCGGTTTCCACCACAGCCGTTTTTTTATCGGAAAGCAGTAAAAAAGAAGTCTTTTGATTTTTTAAGAAAGCATTTTTGGCGGTTAGTGAAATGGTTTTGGCGTGCGGGTCCAAGGTTTTAAAAAAATCTATAAATCCGTCCCCGCCGTCCGATACGGGTAGCGCGCGCACCTCGTGCCTTTTTTGCAAAGTACGCGCCAATATTTGCGCCGCTTCTACTGCGCTTAAAGACCCTTTAAACGCGTTAGGCAAAACAAGAATTTTCATTAAAATTTCCAACTGAATTGCGCTTGTATTACCGTGTTGGAGGCGGCAGAGTTTTTCAGTTCGCCACTGCGTTGGGCAAATACTTGGCGCGCTTCTAAGCCGAGCATAATATCGTCCACCCACGTTTCCACACCCACACCTGCGCCGCTTGCAAAGCCGTTTGATTTAATGGAGTTGCTTTGCATTTCGCCGCGGTAGTTTAAGGTCAGCATTTCATACATAGCCGAAGCGGTTACATAAAAAACAAAGCGGCTGTTAGGATTTAAATAATAGTTGGCGGCGGCACCTAACGTAAGAATTTGTCCGCTGGTTCTGACGGTCGGGTCCGGGTAAGAAGGCTCGCGCCCGGCGGAAATATCCGCCGCGTTGGCGGCTTGTACGGCAGGGTCTTTGTCTGCAAAGGAAGCATTGGCTATATTAGCAATACCCAAAACAGGCCCCGCCCACAAATTGCTCTCTTTCACGCGCCATAAAAACTTGCTGGATACTGCCGCGCTTGTGCCGCCTACATCAATAGAATCGTCTTGTGCGTCGTAGCCGTCGCGGGCGGAATTATCCAGTTTTAAATCAAGCGGCATTGCCCCCGCCTGGATAGCAAAATATTTGGAAAAATCTTTTTCGCGCGGTTTGTCCGCCGTTTTTACTGTCGGCTGAACTACTTTCTTTTTATTTAATTCTTCCTTAGCCGCTTTGGCAAAATCTTGCTGGCTGACGGTGCCGGTTTTGACTCCTTTTATAAAGGCTTCTTCGTCCGTTAGCAATTTGGGTGCGGTTTGGGTAACCGTAGCAGAAGGCGTAACCACGGAGCCGTTGACAACAGTAGCCTTTTGCGCGGCAAACACTTGGTCAATGTCGGAGTCAAACGTAAGTCCTCCGGCGGCTTCCACTACGGGGGCCGCACCTTTGGCGGCGGCCGCTTGTTTGGCTTCTTCTTTGGCCTGTTGGACTTGCTGTGTTTTTTCTACAAATTCTTTTTGAGCGTTTTGTCCGCGGTCGTAATCGTAGGCTTCAATAGATACAATTTGCGGCATATCCACGTTTACGGTGGCGCCGTCGTCGGTTTGTAATTTGAGGTTAAATTCGTCCAAATCTAAAATCACACCGACCAACTGGGTACCGCCCTTTAAAATAATGCGGTGTTTGTCGGGCAAGATTTGTTCAATTTCGCGTTGGTTTAAGGTAATGGTGCCAAACGAGGTAGCCAAATTAAGCGTATATTCGGTTTGGGATAAAATAGACCCGCTGATAAATTCCCCGGACTTCATTTTAATCGTTTCGGCTTGCGCTAGGCAGCCCAAGAAAAATAAACATAAAACGGCAAATACGCTTTTTTTCATACAACCTCGCTCACATAAAAAAGGCGGTACGCCAGGGCGCACCGCCGGATAAGTTATTTGGATTCTTCTTCCACAACGTCGGCGATATGCTCTTCTTCGGCAGGTGCTTCGTGAGAGCAGCAGCAAGGCGCCACGGCGTTTTTGATTTTGCGCAATACTTTTAATACTTTGGCTACGGTCAAAAAGCCTACGGCGGCGGCTAAATCGCTGGCGACATAGAACGCGGCGGCAAGCCACATTTCACTGCCGGAAAGTTGCGGATGCGAGAAAATAGCATACGCTTGGAAAACAGCATAAACAAGCGCCAAATAAAAGAGTACCAGGAACAACACGGACAAGCCTTTTAAGCACAGCCAGTTGTGCGGAAACCATTTGGCACATTTGCAGCAATTAGACATAATGTATCTCCTTTTATGAGGGGAGCATTTACCCCCAACACATATATTGTATCAAAAGAACACGCCCCCGGCGATATTCCTTCTATCCGCTAATTTACCTTTTTGTGCGGTCGTGCGCAAGCGGGAAATTCGGGCTATTTTGTAAGTGCTTTTTGGGTGTCGTCCAATACCTGTAAACCCAAAATAAAAAAGCGTATGCCCGCGCAGGCCAACGCGGCTTGCAGGGCGGCTAAGCCGTAAATACGGCGCATCGGCGCGGACGCGGCGGCCAAATCTCCGGCCGGAGCAAAAAAAGTGCCCGCCCAGCATACCGCCGCATATAGGCCGATAGCCACGGTTAAATAAAATACCACTAAAAAGAAACGCCGCAAGCCGTTTAATTCCACCCAGTTGTGCGGCAAATAGACGGTAATTTTATTAAAAGCGTTTTGCATTTTTAAGCAACTCCTCTGCGTGTGAAAAAGCGGCTGAATTTTTATCTGCATTTCCGCCAAGCATACGGGCAATTTCCGCGGTAAGGTTTTCGCCTTGCAGGGGCATAATGGTTACCTCGGTGGAATTTTTATCCGCTTTTTTGGTTACGTGAAAGTTATGGTCTGCCTGTGCGGCTACTTGCGCCAGGTGCGTTACACAGAGCACTTGGCGGCCTTGGGCGGCTTGGTGGAGTTTTTCGCCCACGAGCCAGCCCGTTTCTCCGCCTATGCCAGCATCTACTTCATCAAATACCATTACCGGCACGGTAGGAGCCAGCACGGTTTTAAGGCCCAACATTACGCGGGAAATTTCTCCGCCGGAAGCAATATTTTTTAGCGGACGAAGGGCTTGCCCGGGGTTGGGGGAAAATAAAAATTCCACTTTATCGGCTCCCGTCGGACCTAGGTTTTCTTCGTCCATTTCTACCGCGGCGGAAAAGCGCACCGCATTAAAGCCCAGCGGACGGATTTGCTCCGTCAGCAGGGCGGATAACTTTTGCGCAGCGGTAAAGCGCTTTTCGTGTAAGGCGGCGGCTAATTTGAGTAAGGCTTTTTTGCCCTTTTCCAGTTCCGCCAAAAGTTCTTGTTCGTGTTCTGCGGAGTTTTGCAAATTGTTAATGCGTTCGCGCAGTTCGTCCGCCGTTTTTAACACGTCGCCTATTTCCGGGCCGTATTTGGCCTTTAACCGTTTGATTTTTTCGTGGCGTTCCAACATTTTATCCAAGGCGTCAGGCTCTAAATTAATATCATCTTTGTATGAGCCAAGCGTGTCTGCCACGTCCTCTAACGTAACGAGTGCGTTGTTTAAATCGGCGGCAAGCGCGGATAAATTTTCATCTAATTCCGCCATGCTTTCCAGTTCGCGTGCGGCTTTGCCCGCGCGGGCGGTGGCAGAATCTTCTGCATCGTACAGTTCGTGATAGGCTTCGCTCGCCATTTCCAACAGCCGCCCGGCGTGCTTCATTTTGGGTAAAGTTTGCTCTAATTGTGCATCTTCTTCTGCCGAAGGATTAACCGCTTCTATTTCTTGTAATTGGTAGCGGCTCATATCTAATAATTGTTCTTTTTCCTGCGCGCTTAAACGGGCAGAGTCCAACTTGGCCTGTACGGCTTGTACTTGGCGGTAGGCATTTTCCACTTGCTTAACAAGCGTATCGTGTTTGGCAAATTTATCTAAAAGTAATAAATGTACGGACGGATGAAGTAAACTTTGGTGTTCGTGTTGTCCGTGAAAATCCACCAACGCGCGCCCGATTTTGGCAAGCGCGGAAACTGTTACCGCACGCCCGTCGGCCCAGGCTTTGTTTTTGCCTTTTTTGTCCAGTTCTCGCTTTAAGGTAAAAACGTCGCCCGCAATCTGAAATTCCTTGCGTAAATCTTCCGGCAGCATATTACTGGAAAAGGTGGCGGTAACGCACATCTTGTCGGCCCCGTCTTTAATAACAGATACATCCCCGCGTGCGCCTAAGGCAAAACCCAGGGCTTCAATTACAATAGATTTTCCGGCACCTGTTTCACCGGAAAAAACATTTAAGCCGGGTGCAAAGTCCAATGTTAAATCGGAAATAATGGCAAAATTTTGTACGCGCAGACGCGAAAGCATTAGCGGTTCCCCCAATTCAGTTTACGGTTTAAAATAGAAAAAAATCCGCGTTCCTTCGGGCACAGCAGTTTTGCCCGTACGGGGCTGCGGGTAATTTCCAATTTGGCGCCGGGCGGCAAGGATAAATTAATTTGTCCGTCAATGCTGGCCAGGGCGCGGCTGGTTTCCTGTTTGAAAGTGGGCGCGAGTGTGAGCGTGGCATTACCTGGCAAAATAAGCGGACGTTGGTTAAGGGTGTGCGGACAAATAGGCGTAACTAAAAGCACATCAACTTCGGGTTCAATAATCGGGCCGCCCGCCGCCAGCGAATAGGCTGTGGAGCCCGTAGGAGTGGAAACAATCACTCCGTCTCCGAAATAAGACGGAATTTTTATTCCGTTAAAAGCGGCTTGTGTCAAAAAAGAACGCGGCTCGGCGGCACGCAACACACAATCGTTAAATGCCAGAAACTCTTGCACCTGCCCGTCTTGGTCCAACAAACGGGTTTGGAGCATAAAGCGTTCGTTGAGCGCACATTTTCCGTCCAGTAACTGCTGTAAAGAATTTTTAAAATCGTTTTTTTCGCACGCGGCCAAAAAGCCCAATGTCCCGCAGTTAATGCCAAAAATCGGGATATGCAGCGGCGCGGCGGCGCGGGCACAGCAAAGCATAGTGCCGTCTCCGCCCATACTTACGAGCAAATCGGCCGGGTGTTCCGCCAGTTCATCAAGCGACGTAATAACACGCACCGCCAAGCCTTTTTGGGCCAAATAATCCCGCACCTCCTGCGCCAGCGGTGCGACGGAGGTTTTGCGGATGTTGTAAAAAACGGCTGCGGAGCGGAATTGCATTACTTTTATTTTAGCAAAAAACAAATAACCCTTTTTAGACTTACCGCACGCAGGCCTCACTAGACCAAAATGATATAATATACATATAAGGTAAAAGAAAGGGGGCCTACTATGTGGGACTATACGGAAAAAGTAATGGATCATTTTAAAAATCCGCGCAACGTGGGAGCCATTCCCAACGCCGACGGTACGGGCCAAGTCGGCAGCCTGGTGTGCGGGGACGCCCTCAAATTGACGATTAAAGTTAACAAGGATACGGACGTAATTGAAGACGCTAAGTTTGAAACTTTTGGCTGCGCCAGTGCGATTGCCTCCTCCTCTATTTTGACGGAAATGGTCAAGGGCAAAACGATTGCCGAAGCGTCCAAAATCACTAACCAGGATATTGCGGACGCGCTGGGCACTTTGCCCGCCGAAAAGATGCACTGCTCGGTAATGGGGATGGAAGCCTTAGAGGCCGCTGTTAAGAGTTACCGCCAAGGCGGGAAAGCCGTGGTGTTTGAACAGCAGTCGGAAAAGATTGTCTGCCATTGTTTTAACGTGTCGGAAGAAACGATTATCAAGGCTATCCGCGCCAACCACTTAAAAACGGTGGATGATGTAACCCACTTTACCAAAGCGGGCGGCGGTTGTGGCCGTTGCAAAGGCGAAATCCAAAAGATTTTAGATAAAGTAAACGGAGCCAATGAAGCCTCAAACGCACCGAAAACTTTTGCACAAATGACACTTGTGGAAAAAATTAGAAAAATTGAACAAGTGTTGGAAAGCGACGTCCGCCCGATGCTAAATATGGACGGCGGTTCTGCTGAACTGGTGGACTTAAACGGTACGGTGGTAAAGGTCCGCTTGGTGGGTATGTGCAGCGGGTGCGCCGGTGCGGCGGGGACGCTCAAACACGTTATTGAAAAAGCCTTGCAAGAAAAAGTGGACCCTTCCTTGACGGTGGAACAGGCTTAATATGAAAGTAATTTACTTGGATAACAATGCCACCACCCAATGCGCTCCCGAAGTAGTGGAAGCGATGCTCCCTTATTTTAGCGAGAAATACGGCAACGCATCCAGTATGCACACCTTTGGCGGTAACAACCGCCACATAATTGATGCCGCCCGCAAGCAAATGGCTGATTTTTTGGGTGCCGCGTACGCGGACGAAATTATTTTTACATCTTGCGCGACGGAAAGCGACAATACGGCTATTTTTTCCGCGGTGCGTTCTTTCCCGGGGAAGAAACATATTATTACCTCGGCTGTGGAACACCCGGCTGTTATGGAGCCGTGCCGCTATTTGGAAGCGCAGGGCTACCGCGTGGATTACATTGGCGTAGATGAATTTGGCCGCTTTAATATGGAGCAATTTAAAAAAGCCATTGACGGAGATACCGCTATCGTTTCCATAATGTTTGCCAACAGCGAAACGGGAACCATTTTCCCAATTAAAGAAATTGCCCAAATCGCGCACGAGAACGGGGCTATTTTTCATACGGACGCTGTACAGGCGGTGGGTAAAATTCCGGTTGATGTGCAAGATTTAGGCGTAGATATGCTATCCTTATCCGCCCATAAATTTCACGGGCCTAAGGGTATTGGCGTGCTTTATGTGCGCCGCGGCACCCGGTTTATGCCCTATTTAATGGGCGGACACCAGGAAAAACAACGCCGCGCCGGCACGGAAAATGTACCGTACATTGTGGGGATTGCCAAGGCGGCGGAACTCGCCCAAAAGCGCTTCGCGGACGGTGTTCCCGCCAAAATTTCCGCCTTGCGTGATAAATTGGAGCAGGGCATTTTAGCCGCTATCCCGGATGTAAAGGTAAACGGAGACGTATCCAACCGCGTACCGAACACCACCAATATCAGTTTTGGCTACATTGAAGGCGAATCTATTTTGATGTATCTTAATGATTTTGGCATTTGTGCATCTTCGGGTTCGGCCTGCACCTCCGGCTCGTTGGAGCCGTCGCACGTTTTGCGTGCAATGGGGGTGCCTTTCCAGTTTGCGCACGGTTCTATCCGTTTTTCGCTCTCGGACCAAACGACCGAAGACGATATAAACCTGGTGCTAAAAGAGTTGCCGCCAATTATTGAACGGCTGCGTAAAATTTCGCCGTTTTCGCGCTTTGCCGCTTAATTTAACTGCGCCCCTTTGTGGGCGCAGTTCTTTTACGGGTTATTGGACGGATTGTCTATCGGCAAAAATAAGAGCAACTTGAACACATCCCGTCGTTTTTGTTAGGATAAATTATCTGCTTTTAAGGAGGTTTCCAATGAAAAAAACTTGGCTTTTGCTGTTTGCGGCACTGTTGTTGCCCGTAGCCTTACTGGCTAAAACGACTACGATTTATCATACCAGCGACGTGCACGGCTTTTTCTTTCCGCGCAACGGACAGGGCGGTTTTGCCGCGTTAGAAGCCGTGCTGAAAAAAGGCCCGCAAAATTATTTGCTGTTGGACAGCGGGGACTTTGCCAACGGCACTGTGGAAACCCGTAACTCCAAAGGCTTAAAGGCGGTGCAAATTATGAACCGTATGGGTTACGACGCGGCCACTATCGGAAACCACGAATTTGACTTTAAAGATGCCGCGGTTGCGCCTATTTTAGCCAATGCACAGTTTGCTATTTTGGCCGCCAACTTTTTTGATAAATCTACGGGCAAATATCCTGCCACTGTACAACCCTATAAAATTTTTGATGTAAATGGCATTAAAGTAGCCGTTATTGGGCTAGCCAACCGCACCCCTACCAATCCGGCGAAGTCCTACTCCTATGGTAAACCGTTTGATGCTTTGGAAAAAGCCTTAAAGGAAGTGGAAGCCAAACAGCCTAATTTTGTGGTGGTTATCGTGCACGATTCGTTTAAAGACGAAAAACACGGGGTAGCCTCCTATGTGGGAGAAATTGCCAAGCGTTTTGAAGGCCGCGTGCAGGTGGTGTTGGGCGGGCACGCACACAACATTTTGCAAAACAAATATGTAAACGGTACATTATTTGTAGAAAGCGGTTGCTATTTAAATAACGTAAGCCGTATTACCGTGGAAACGGACGACAAAACGGGCAAGGTGGTATCTGCCAAGTCCGAACTGGTTCCGCTTATCATAGCCGAAACGGGCGAGGATAAAGCGATGAAGGAATATGTTGATTCCTTGCGTGAACCTGGGGTGGATGAGGTAGTCGGCGAAGCCAAGGAAACCTTGTCCAATCTTCCGTTATCCAAGGACCGCCAGGATTCCCCGCTTAACGACTGGATTGCCGACTTACTCCGCAATTATTCCGGTGCGCAGATTGCCGTGCACAACAACGGCGGCACGCGCGTGGACCTTAAAAAGGGGGAAGTAACAAAACGCGATTTGATTGAAATTCATCCGTTTGATAATACGGTTACGTTGGTAACGGTGGACGGTAAATTTTTAAAGAAATTTGTAAAAAAGGGTTTTGCCCCGCGCAGTTTATATACTTATTCCGGGTTGACGATTACTTATAAACAAACAAAACGCGGAAAGGTGAAAGACCTGAAACTGTTTATAGACGGAAAACCCGTAGAAAACAATAAGAAATATACGTTGGTTACCAATTCTTACATTGCCGGTGGAGGGAGCGAAGGCTGGATGTTTAAGCAAATTCCGGCGGAAAACAAAAAATTAGCCGGAAATAAAACTATCCGCGATTTAATGGAAGACGCCCTTAAAAAGGGGCCGGTAACTGCCCCAGAAACCGGGAGAATTATCAAACGCTGATATGCGCGTAAAGTCTATTCTTTTTATTTTACTGGCGGCCGCCTTATCAGGCGGCTGCCTGCACGAAGAACTGCACCCGGTGGATGTTTATTATACTGCTGATGTGCAGGGATTTTATTGGTCCCGCAGGGAGCCTCGCTTTGAAAATAAAGAAGCGGGCGGATATGCGGTGCTAAAAAATTTCTTGCAAACCCGCCCCGCCCCGTATTTGCTGTTTGACGGCGGCAACTGGTTCGGCTCTGCGCCGGAGGGAAATTTGACCAAGGGTGCGTATGTGGCCGAACTGACCAAAACCATCCCTTATACGGCCGGGTCTGTAAGCGATAAAGACTTGGTTTACGGTTGGCCGTCCTTGCGCAATACTGTGCGCGAATTGCCTTATCCTTTTATCGTTTCCAATTTGAAGTTGGAGGGCAAAATTCCGTGGCCTATGCACGATTATCAAATTCGTACGGTGGACGGTATAAAAATCGGCATTTTTGGTTTAATTGACCCACAGGCTATTAATAAAAATAAAGGCCGTTTGTTGGGTTTAACCGCGCAGGACCCGGTACAAGTAGCCAAGGATATGGCATCTCTTTTGCGGGAAAAAGGTGTTGATTTTATCATTGTATTAAGCGCGCTCGGCGAGGAACAAAAGGACGGAGTCAGTGATGCTTCTTTGGCCGGAGAGGTGGAACATTTGGGGCTTATTTTAAGTGCCAATAAGGACCGCGAAAACGCCGAAACCGATATCGTCAATAATACCTTTATCGTTTATCCCGGCTCCAAGTTGGATAGTATCGGGCATATCCGCCTGTTGTTTGATAAAAACAAACAAGTGCGTGAGGTGAAATTTGAAGATATCCCCTTGTTTAAGGAAGAATTTGGGGAGGATGAAGAAATTGCCTCCCGTGCCGCGGCGTTGCGCGCGGATACCCGCAAAAAAATGAATGCCCGCGTAGCCGATATGCCACAGCCGGTGGCAACCTCGCTGACGGCGGAGTCTCCGTTAGGGGATTTGTTAGCCCAGTGTTTATACAAATGGTCCAAACTGGACGGCGCAATTATCAATTCGGACTCTATCCGCAACGCGTTGCCCGAGGGCCGGGTAACAGAGTATGATTTGTATAAAACATATCCGTATGGTGATAATATTACCTTTATTACTATTAAAGGCGCGGCCTTTTTAAAAGCATTGGAAGATTCTTTAAATGCCAAGGATAATTTTCCGCAAGTGGCGGGGTTTACGGTGTCGTATGCGGTTACGCAAGAGGGCAAAAAAATCCGCCAAGTAGTGCTTGAAAAAAACGGACGCACAGTCAATCCGCGCGAAACATACCGCTTTGCTGTTACGGACCACGTGTTGGCGGGCGGTTTTGGACACGACGGCTTTATTGATTCGCTGGAATTTAAAAATACCTTTGTGGAAGCACGCCAAATTATGCGCTCCTGTTTGGTCCGCCAAAAAACGGTTGAACTGCCCAAATTGGGACGCTGGAAGAAAGTAAAATGAGCCTAATCCGTCCTTTAAAAATAGGGTCCTTTACCGTTCCCAACAATTTAATTTTAGCCCCGATGGCCGGTATTACAGATTCGCCCTTCCGCGTGCTCTGTTTAAAAGGCGGGGCGGGACTTGTGTGTGCGGAAATGGTGTCCGCGCACGCCTTGCACTATGGTAACGAAAAAAGCGGACGGATGTTGCGGGTCAACCCAAAAGAACACCCGGTTTCTATGCAGATTTTTGGGGCAGACGAAACCACTATTGCCGAGGCCGCCAAAAATGCCGAAGCCTGCGGAGCCGATATAGTAGATTTAAATGCAGGGTGTCCCGTTAAAAAAATTAATAAAGCGGGAGCAGGCTGTGTTTTGATGAAAGATGAAGCAAAATTGGGCCGGTTGCTGGAAGCCGCCGTTAAAAGCGTTAAAATCCCGGTAACACTCAAAACACGCATTGCGTTAACTCATCGGGAATTGTTGGGTGCGCGCCTTGCCAAACTGGCCGAGCGTTGCGGTTGTGCGGCGGTTACTTTGCACGCGCGTGCAGCGGTGGACGTGCACAGCGGAGAGCCGAATATCGGGGCGGTTGCCGAAGCGTGCGCAACAGTTAAAATACCTGTTATCGGCAACGGTGGGGTATTGACGGCCGAAACGGCAAAAAAATTTTTACAAGCCGGATGCGCAGGGGTAATGATTGGGCGCGGAGCCATTGGCAATCCGTTTATCTTTCAAGACATTATTAATGCTTTTGAAGGCAAAGAACCCGCCAGCAATTCTCCCGAAAAACGGCTTGAAATTTATTTGAACCTCATCCGTGAAAATGTTTCTTATTACGGCGAGCGTATTGGTGTAAACCGCAGCCGGAAAACAGCCGGCTATTGGATAAAGGATTTCCCCAACGCCTCGGAAATGCGCGGCCTTTTTGTGCGGCTGGATACCTTGGCAGATATTGAAAAGTTATTTGCGGAAACACTGTCCCGTCTGCGCGCATAAAAAAATCCCATAAAATCTTGTACATTTTGATATAATATATAGGAAACCACGAGTCATTAAGACAGCGGCCAACCACTCCGCTGCGCATTAATTACAAAAGGTAGAAACAAAATTATGACAAAAACTTTTTTGCCTTCCGTAAAGGAAGTGGAAACCACCCGCAAATGGCATCATATTGACGCCACGGGCCAAACCCTGGGCAGATTGGCTACCCAAGTTGCCGTCTTGCTTATGGGTAAACACAAAAAGACCTATACGCCCAATATGGACTGCGGCGACTTTGTCGTCGTTACCAATGCCGGCAAAATCAAATTGACCGGTAAAAAAATGGAACAAAAGGTTTACTTCTCCCACTCCGGCTATGCCAAGGGTGGTAAAGAAACCCCGGTCAAAAGAGTGTTGGAAAACAACCCCACCAGAGTTTTGGAACTGGCCGTTAAAAGAATGTTGGACGAAAACAAACTTCGCGCGCCCAGAATGAAACGCTTGCGCTTGTTTGCTGGCGAAGAACACGCTTTCACCGAACGCTTTGGTAAATAAGAGGGATAGAAATTTATGAACAATACGAAAGAACTCAAAACCGGAAGAAGAAAAACCTCCGTCGCCCAAGTTGAACTTTTAAAGGGTAAAGGGGTTATTACCGTAAACGCCAAATCTTTGGATGAATACTTCGGCAACCACGCCCGCTGCAAATCTGCCGTTAAGGCCCCGCTCGTGGTTACCAACCTGGAAAAAGAATACGACGTTACCGCCAAAGTAGTGGGCGGAGGTGTATCCTCTCAGGCAGGTGCTTTGCGCCACGCGATTGCGCGCTCTATCGCCGCAATGAGCGAAGATCTTAAAAAAGCCGTCAAAAAGGCCGGTTATCTTACCCGCGACCCGCGTATGGTTGAAAGAAAGAAACCCGGTCAGCCCGGCGCCCGCAAACGCTTCCAGTTCTCCAAACGTTAATCGTTGGCTGGAAACTTGCAGGAAATGTTTTACAAAACCCCCGCTCTTTGGAGTGGGGGTTTTTGTGTGTAGAGAAATAGTAAGCGGGGGGATATTTATTGTTGTTCTCCCCAAGTGAAGGCGGGCTGTACTAAGGTTGCGGTTTGTGCAGCGTAATATGCCACAGATATTCTGTGTTGCCGTGAGTGCCTTTAATCGGGCTTTCTATCACTTCGCCGCAAACACCGCCGTATTTTTCTTTTAACTGTTCATTAAAAAAATCCTGCACGCGCTTAATGGCCAGTTGGCGGTTTTCTTCGGTTTTTACAATGCCGTGCGGCACCTGTTTGGGGGTGAGTTCAAATTGAGGTTTAATTAAAAGGACTATTTCGCTTTGCAGAGCCATTACTTTAAAAAGAGGCTCCATAATCATTGTAAGCGAAATAAAAGAAACATCTACCGCCGCAAATTGCGGGGCCGAATCAAACAAATCTGCCGTCATATAGCGGGCATTGGTTTCGGGTTTAAAGTGGAAATTTTTGTAACGGCGCATTTCGTCGGCCAGTTGGCCTTTTCCTACGTCCACACCGTAAACTTCTTTGGCTCCGGCCTGAATCATACAGTCGCTAAATCCGCCTGTTGCCACACCGATATCCACGCACACTTTGTTTTTAATATCAATGTTCCAATGTTTTAAGGCTCCTGCCAGTTTTAGTCCGCCGCGGGAAACATACGGACAAGATTTTTCTTTAATAGAAATTTTATCTTCGGGCAAAATGGTGCGGTCGGCGCGGGTGTCAATTTCACCGTTTACCAATATTTCTCCGGCCATAATGGAAGCCTGTGCGCGGTTGCGGCTTTGAAAAAATCCCTGTTCTACCAAGGCCATATCCAGACGTAATTTTTTATTTGTCATTTTCGTCCTCGGCGAGTTCCGTGTTAAAGGGCTCCGTCATCATTTCGGCTCCTTTCTTTTTTAGTTCTTCCACTTTAAATTTAACCGTTTCCAACTTTTGTGAAAGTTCTTTTGAAAGGGTTACTCCCTCTTCAAACAGTTTGACGGAGGCGTCCAAATCGGTTTGTTCTTCTTCCAACTTGGCGACGATTTCTTCCAAGCGGGAGAGTTGTTTTTCAAAATTAAATTTTGTCATAAATCCTCACTTAACAGTGGTATGAATCATACCGTCCTGTACTTGAATATATACGGTTTCGCCCGGGGCGGTTTGGTGCACCCGGCTGATGACGGAGCCGTCCTGCTTGCGCGTAATGCTGTAACCGCGTTTTAACACGGCCTGTGGCCCTAATGCCGCCAGTTGGCCTTGGGCTAATTTAAAGCGGTGGAAAAAGTTGTTTAATTTTTCCTTCCAGGCACTTTCTAAACGGGCATTTAATTCATCTAAATCCTGTTCTTTGCTTTGTGTAATAGTTTCCGGGTGAACGAACACGCGGCTGTTTGCGCACAAGTCATATCTGCGTTTGGCGCGTTCGTAAAACAAACTGACCGATTGTAACAGCCGCTTTTGCAGCTGCTTGATATAATCCTGCGTATTTTGGGAATTTTTTACCACCAGTTCGGCCGCGGCTGACGGAGTGGGGGCGCGCAAATCGGCCACGAAATCGGCAATCGTAAAATCAACCTCGTGCCCCACACACGAAATGACCGGAATTTTGCTTTTAAAAATAGCCCGGGCGACGGCTTCTTCATTAAATGCCCATAAATCTTCTATACTTCCGCCTCCGCGCCCCACCAACAACACATCTAATGCGGGCTTAAAGCGGTTCAAATCGGCGATGGCTTGGGCAATTTGCGGGGCGGCTTCGTCCCCTTGTACCAGCACCGGGGCTATTAAAATTTCTAAATGCGGGCTGCGGCGCTTTAAAACGGATAAAATATCCCGTACTGCTGCACCTGTGGGCGAAGTTACAACGCCAATTCTTTGCGGATACGCGGGAATCGGTTTTTTATGTTCGGGGGCGAAAAGGCCCTCTGCTTCCAACTTCTTTTTTAATTTTTCAAATTCTAAATAGAGGTTTCCCTTGGCTAACGCTTCCACGGTTTTTACAACAATTTGGTAACGTCCTTGTTTGGCATAGCAGGAAAGGCTGCCCCATACGCGCACTTGCAAGCCTTCTTGCAGTTCTCCCGTAAATTTGCGTGCGTCCCACTTGAACATTACGGCAGACAACAATGCTTCCCTGTCTTTTAAATCAAAGTAAACGTGTCCGCTGGCGGCTTCGCGCAAATTGCTGATTTCGCCCTCTACAAAAATATCGCGGAAGACTCCCTCCAAAGTTTGCTTAACGGCAAGCGTAATGGCGGTAACGGTAAAGACCTGTCCTCTAAAAGGGGCTTCCGGTTCCATTTATTCTCCTTTGATTTTTTTGAGCCGCTCAATGAGTGCGGCTTCTTTGCCCAATATGCCGGGAGTAAAAAATTTCATTGGGCTGGGCATATAAAGTTGCCGGACATAATGATTGGGGTAATCGTGCGCGTATTTGTAGCCGTTGTTTTTTCCGCCGGAACGCAGATTATCCGGTACCGGGCGGTATTTGCCTTCGCGCACTTCTTGTAAGGCGGCATTGATAGCCAGGTAAGCAGAGTTGCTTTTGGGACAACAGGCCACATAAATAGCCGCGTGTGCCAAGGGAATGCGCACTTCGGGCATTCCCAATTCTTCTGCCGCTTGGAAGGCGGATTGCGCAATCATCAGCGCGGCCGGTTCAGCCAACCCTACGTCTTCACTCGCACAAATTAAAATACGGCGGGCAATAAAGCGCGGGTCTTCGCCGCTTTCCAGCATACGTGCCAACCAATACACGGCGGCATCCGGGTCAGAGCCGCGCATAGATTTAATAAAAGCGGAAATGATATCGTAATGCTCGTCGCCTTTTTTATCATAATTTAAGTGGCGGCGCTGGATGCACTCTTGCGCAATTTCCAAAGTAATGTGCTTTATTTTATCCTCGCCCGGTTCGGTGGTAACGAACGCCAATTCGGCGGCATTTAGCATTTTTCGGCTGTCACCGTTGGCTTGGGTGATAAAGTATTCGGCGGCATCCGGAGCGATTTGTGCGTTTTCTTTCTCGGCGGCACGCGTTAAAATTTTAAGCAAATCTTTTTCGCCCAATGCTTTAAATTCAAAAACGGAAAAACGGGATAACAGTGCGGTGTTAATGTAAAAATAAGGGTTTTCGGTTGTAATGCCGATTAAAATAATATCTCCCCGTTCCACGGACGGCAACAGAACATCCTGCTGTGTTTTGTTAAAATGATGAATTTCGTCCAAAATAACCAAAGTGCGTTTTTGGTCAAAAGAGGGGGTGTGTGCGCGTTCTTTGGCTTCCGCCAACACTTTTTTGATGTCCGCCACACCGGCTGCCGCGGCATTTAATTCTACCGTATAGGCCTGCGTGCGTGAGGCTATGTAACGTGCGGTGGCGGTTTTGCCGCAGCCGGGAGGGCCGAAAAATACGGCGGATTTAATCATATCCGCTTCCAACAGGCGGCGAAGCATTTTGCCCGGCCCTAATAGATGCGGCTGTCCGGCAAATTCCTCTAATGTTTTGGGCGCCTGGCGCGCGGCCAGCGGGATATTTTCGTTTTCTTGCATAAAATTATTTATGGTTAGCGTTCAAGGCGGATTGTAATTTTACAATCAAATCGTCCACGCGGGATTCTTCTTCCTTGCGTTTTCCGCCGTCATTTTGGCGTTGTAAATATGCCACTGCCGCAAAATGGAGCGCGGTAATAAGGGCTTGTTTGAGCGTATCTATTTCGTCTAATCCTTGCATATATTTTTCCACCGTTGCGGCCAGGTCCGTCAGTTCCACGGCGCCGAGTTCGGTGGTTTCTATATCCAGCGGGATACGCTTTATTTCTACTTGAACAATCTCTTTGGCCATATAAGTTTATTTTACTTTTTTCCTTCTTTTTTGTGCAAAAAGAAGCAATGTTATCTTTCTTCTTTTTCTGGGAGCAGAAAAAGAACCAAAAAGACTCGTTGCCCAACGCCTTATAAAATGCAGGTTTTGCCGGGCATTTTTATAACTCGCCTGCGGCTCAAACAAATAAAAATGCTCCTCCGCCAAAACCGCCTTTTATAAACAAGGCAAGGGCAACCTAAACAACCAAGAGGTAAAAGCGTATCCCGATTGCCACCACGGATACAAAGCGGGCCAAGCCCTGCATTAACGGCACGGCAAGGACAACAGAAACAGCATAAAAGGGAATAATACTTTATGTAAAATGGCAAAAAGGAAGCAACCACTTAAAATGCCGCTTTATTTTCCCTATACAGCCGCCTAAAATACTATAATAAGATATATGACTATTACCGAATTTCAACAAGCCTGCTCTGCTATTGAGCAAGACTATAAAACAAAAATCAGCCAAGCGGCCGATTTAGCCGCCGTGGAAGAATTGCGCGTTGCGGCTCTCGGGCGCAAAGGCGCATTAACGGAACTTTTAAAAGGCTTAAAAGATTTTCCCATTGAAGAAAAGAAACAAGCCGGCCCCTTGGGCAACGCTTTGAAAGCCGCTTTGTCTGCCGCGCTTGACGAAAAAACCGAATTTTTTACTGCTAAACAAATTAATGACGAATTAAATAAAGTTACCTTAGATTTAACCCTTCCCGGCTACCCCGTGGCCAAAGGCCACCGCCACCCGCTTTCCGTGGCGCAGGACCGTATGACGGATATTCTTTCCCGTTTGGGTTTTGAGTGGGCCGAAGGACCTTGGGTGGAGGACGAAAAGCATAACTTTGATTTGCTGAATATCCCGCTGCACCACCCGGCGCGTGATGCACAGGATACTTTCTTTGTGGACGGCAAAATGCCGCTTGTCTTGCGCACACATACCTCTAACGTGCAAAGCCGGTATATGGAAAAACACAAACCGCCGCTTCGCATTATGGCCCCCGGCCGCGTATTTAGAAACGACAGTTTGGACGCTACACACAGCCCCGTATTTCACCAAATTGAAGGCTTGTATGTGGATAAAAATGTAAGTATGGCCAGCCTTAAAAGCGATTTAACCGCCTTTATGAAAGGACTTTTTGGCAACAAGGCCGAAATCCGCTTCCGCCCGTCGTTTTTTCCGTTTACGGAACCCAGCGTAGAGGTGGACGTAAAGTGCGTTTTCTGCCAAGGAAAAGGGTGTAATGTGTGCAAAGGCAGCGGTTGGATTGAAATGCTGGGTGCGGGTGTGGTTCACCCCAACGTACTTAAAAACTGCGGCATTGATCCCGAACAGTTTAGCGGGTACGCCTTTGGTATGGGTGTGGAACGCTTGGCTATGATGATGCTGAACATTAAAGATATCCGCACATTTTATGAAAATGACTTGCGCGTATTAAAACAATTTTAAGGACGGATTATGAAAATTTTGTATTCTTGGCTCAAAGATTTTATTGATATTGATTTAACACCCGAGGAATTAGTAAAAAAACTGACCGACCTGGGTATTGAAGTGGCTTCTGTGGAAAAAACGGGGGCTGATTTTGAGGGCGTGCGTGTGGCCCAAATCATCAAAATTGAGGACCACCCCAATTCCGACCATTTGCACTTGGTAACACTGGACTTGGGCGGCGGAAAAACACAGCGCGTGGTGTGCGGCGCGCCAAACGTGGCCATTGGGCAAAAAGTGCCGCTCGCACTCTTGGGAGCCCGCGTGGGCAAAATGGTAATGAAACCGGTGGTGCTTCGCGGGGTTCCGTCCGAGGGGATGATTTGCTCGTCTGACGAATTAGGTTTAACCCATACCCGCGCACACGGAATTTTGGTATTGGATGAAAATTTGGAATTAGGCACGGATGTTGCCTCCCTCTATGGCAAAGCGGATTCTTTGTTTGATTTGGAAATTACATCAAACCGCCCGGATTTACTCTCCCACTTGGGGGTGGCGCGTGAACTGGCGGCGCTGTTAAATAAGCCCGTTAAAATGCCCGCTATTAAAGATTTGCCCGGCGAAGGAGAAGCATTAAATGTGGAAATTAAAAATGCCGAAGCCTGCCCGCGTTATATCGGGCGCGTTATCCGAGGGGTAAAAAATGCCGAATCGCCCGAGTGGCTTAAAACCCGTTTGGCTGCGATGGGGCTTAACCCCAAAAATGCGCTTGTGGACGTAACAAATTATGTGATGTTTGAATTGGGCAATCCGCTCCACGCATTTGATTTGCGCGAAGTGGAGGGGGACACCGTTATCGTGCGCAACGCGGAAGAAGGGGAAAAGTTTACCGTGTTGGGCGGGCGCGAACTGACGTTAAACGCCAACTGCCTGATGATTGCCGATAACAAAAAGGCAACGGCTCTTGCAGGTATTATGGGCGGAAAAGACAGCGGTATTAAAGATGACACGAAAGATATTTTTCTTGAAGCCGCTTATTTCAACCCGCCTACCGTCAACAAAACAGTCAAAAAATTTGCCATTTCGTCCGACTCCTCCCAACGCTTTGAACGCGGAACGGATATTGAAGGGGCTATGACGGCAATGCGCCGCGCGAGCGATTTGTTTGTACAAATTTGCGGCGGTATTCCCAGCGAAATCAACGATGTTTATCCCGTTAAATACGAAAACCCGACAGTTACGTTTACTCCGGCGGAAATTAACGGCATTTTAGGCACGCAGATTAGTGACGAGCGCTTAAAAGAAATCTTCGGCCGCTTGGCTGCTGAATTTCACGCGGACGGCGAAAAATGGACCTTTAAAGCCCCTACGCACCGCCGGGACTTGAACCATAAATGGGACTTGGCAGAAGAAGCCGCCAGATTTGCGGGCTATGATATGATTCCCGTAAGCGAAACAAAAGCCAGCCTGATGTTTGCCGATAATCCGAAAGGGATTGATTTAGGCAAAAAATATGCCGCTGCGTTAATTGGGGCGGGCTTCTGCGAGTGTAAAAATATTGATTTCTTGGGAGAAAAAGAACTCAAAACTTTTGGTTTTGACCCTAAGTTCTGCATTAAAATTAAAAATGCCTTGGCCCAAGGGTGGGATTATTTGCGCCCGACTTTGTTGCCTTCTTTGCTCAAAAATGTGGAGAGCAATTTCCGCTTTGGCAATAATAATTTAGCCTTGTTTGAAACGACCAAAACTTTCCAATCTATTAAGGGTTTCCCGGTGGAAGGGTACGCGGTGTCCGGCGTTTTAACGGGAACTTTGGAGCAGGAAAAATTCTTTGGAGGGGCGGAAAAACCGGTAGATTTTTATTGGTTAAAAGGCCTGATGCAGGCGGTGTTGGCCGACGTGGAGGGGGTAACTTTGGTTCCGTCCAAAAAAGCCCCGGTATATATGCACCCCAAAATTTGTATGGATATTATGCTGGGCGGCAAGGCAATCGGCTTGTTTGGCAAATTTCATCCGCTTGCATTAAAGGCTTGCGGCATTAAAACTCCCGAAGTATGGGGCTTTGAGTTTGCCACGAAACTGATTGAAAAGGCTTTTTCCGCGCAAGATTTTAAGCCGGCCAAAGCGGTGGCGGTATTTCCGCCGTCTTTGCGCGACTTGTCGGTTGTGGTGGATGAAGAAAAGTCTTATGCGGATATTATCAGCGCGCTTGAAAAAACACCGCTTGATGTGGACCTTTCGTACCACTTGATTGATTTGTATCAAGGCGAACATTTGCCTGCGGGCAAAAAAAGCGTAACGTTCAGTTTAGCCTTTTCCAATAAAGAACGTACCTTGAAAGACAAGGAAACGGACGAAGCGTTTAACCGCATTGTGGAACAGTTGCGCGTGCAAGTGGGAGCGGAACTGCGGTAATATGCAGGAAAAATTAAAACAACTGGAACTTTTAACGTCGCAAATACTCGCCCGGCAGAAGGAATTGCAGGGCGAGAACGGCGCGTTAAAGGCGCGGGTGCGCACCTTAGAGGACAGTTTGGAAAAATTAAAAAATACGGAAGCCGAATTGCGCGAACTGAAAGAGTGGAAAAAGAACACGCAAACGGTTCTAAAACGATTATCCGCCCGGTTGGATAAAGAAATTACAAAGGCCAAAGAACACGAGGAAAAAATCGTTTAGCGTGGCCTAAACGGTAGATTTAAAAAACGGAACGCTCCATACCGGGCGTTCCGTTTTTATCTGGCTAAAAAAAGATTTATGCGGCGGGCATCATCGCGGCTTTTACGTCTGCCCCCATCGGAGTAGGCATTCCGTTTTTATTCACGCAAACCAGTGTGGTTTTTCCCTTGGTGCATAAACGGCCGTCTTGGTTGGTAATGAGGTTTTCAAACACAATCTTAATGTCCGACACTTCCAATACTTTGGTGGATACGTCAATTACGTCTGCGTAACGTACGGAATATTTGTATTCCACTTCCTGCCGGGCTACCACAAAGTACAATCCGCGTTCAATAAGTGCGGGCACGGAAAAACCTTTTTCCGCCATATAGAGGGTGCGCGCTTCTTCAAAATATTTTAAGTAGTTGGCGTAATAGACTACATTTCCACAGTCTGTATCGTGATAAAAAATAGTTTTTTTCATTTTATTCTCCAATAATTTTAATCAAAATCCGTTTGTTTCTTTGTCCGTCAAATTCTCCGTAAAAAATAGTTTCCCACGGGCCGAAATCCAGATGTCCGTCCGTAACCGCCACCACGACCTCGCGACCGAGCAGCGTGCGCTTTAAATGCGCGTCGCCATTGTCTTCTCCGGTCAAATTGTGTTGGTATTTATCAATCCCGTAGGGGGCCAGTTTTTCCGTCCAGCGTAAAAAATCTGCGTGCAGGCCGCGCTCGTTATCGTTAATAAATACACTGGATGTAATGTGCATAGAATTAACCAGGCATAAGCCTTCTTTTATGCCGCTTTTAGCCAATGCTTCCTCTACTTGCGGCGTGATATTTACGATTTCGTAATGTTTTTCCGTACAAACAGTTAGATATTGGGTATAAGATTTCATATAATAAATTATACTTGATATGGAGGTCCGGCAGAACGGCCGTATGTTATGAAGAAAGAAGAATTAATGGATTTACTGCGTAATCCCGCCAAGTATCACCAGAAAAAACAAGCGGCCAAAAACCCGCAGGGGGCGACCCAGGCCCAGACGGCCGCTACAATTGAAAAACGCACACAGGACACGCTCTTGCTGGGTGTGGGGATAGGTGTGGTGGCGTTGGTGTTAATTACGATAGTGATTATTTTATCTGCCCAAAAAAGAGCCGATAACTTAACGGCGGCCTTGGACCCCAACCAAGTAAAGGGATTGGCGGCGGCGAATACCGAGTTTAATCCCAACACCGGGGTAACGTATGTGCAACTGCAAGAGGGTCAGGACCGCAACGTAGCCGTAAGTAACTTAGGCTCCACATTGCCGATTATCAGCCGCTTTAATTTTAAGGCATTTACTCCTAAGAGTTACGAAATTATCGGCGCGGCTCCGTGGGCACTTACGACCAATTTTTCATCTAATTTAGCAGACCCCGATTTGATGCGTTATCTGTTGGCTAACGATAAGATGTGTAAGGCCTTTTTAGCCCGCCCGGACGTGGCTCCTTTGTTGGAGGACCCGCAACTTCTGTTGGCGTTTAGCGAGGATCCAAATGCGATGTCGGAATTTTTTGACAGCGAAACCGTCAAACAGATTCTTGCCAGCGAACCGATGGTGCTGGCGGTGGCAAACAGCCGTTTTATGAGTTATTTGCTTATCAGCAAGGCTGTTAAGTATTTCCGCGACCGTCCGCAGGAAGCCGCACGCATTATTGCATCAAATCCGCATTTAAAAGCCTTGCAAGGAAACCCCCATATCCGCAAAGCGGTGGAGCAAAATACTTATTTAAAGCCGATAGCAACTATTTTGTTGGGCGGAAATTCCACGACGGGAAAAGCACAAAAAACATCCCGAAAAAAATAAATATTGTACACAACGTAAAAAATTTGTTATAATTTTATTGTTGAAGGTAAACAGATTTATGCGGGCGTGGTTCAATGGTAGAACGCGACCTTGCCAAGGTTGAGACGAGAGTTCGATTCTCTTCGCCCGCTCCATTTAAAAGCCCCGGTTTAATCCGGGGCTTTTGGTTTTTATATTCGCCTGCCGCAGGGCCTATAAAAAAGATAGGTCCAAAATACCTAAAAAATGGGTCCAAAGACCCTCGTAAATTTCCACTTAAAAATAGATACTTAAATAAGAAGGATGTACAAGGGGATAAAATATGAAAAACTTTCTTTTTATTTTAGCGGCTTGTTTGATGGTTTCGCTGGTTAATGCGGCTCCCGCAGCCCAGTCTCGTCCGCAGTTGAACAAAAAATTGCAGGCTGCCGTGCAAGCGGCCGCCCAAAGGCATCAAGGTGCCGTAGATTTGGACAAAGAAGATGATTTTGGCAATACGCCCGTTTTTGCGGCGGCCCAAAAAGGAGATGCCACGGCTATTGCCTCCTATATCAAATCCGCCAAGAGCGGCAATTTCTTGCTTAAAACGGGCAAAAACGGCAATAACGTATTCCACGTTGCCCGCAATAAAGACTCTTTTTTGGCTTTGGCTTATGGCATCCGCCATTTCTATCCGCGTGAATATCAAAAGCATTTACACCTTTTAATGAATCAGCGCAATGCGGCCGGGGAACTCCCGGTACAAACGCAAATTAATTACGGGCGTGCGGATATGTTTTTTGCGGAAATTCCTTATACCGATTTGTACAAGAGCATTATGAATATTAAGAGCAAACTTTCCGCCGGCGGAATTGTGGCTGATGTGGCGCAGACTGAGGCCGCCGAAGTGGTAAAAATGAGCAAGGATAACAGCGGCCGCACGATTGCACAAGCCGCGCGCGATAATGCTTCTGTCCCGGGTATGGATAAAGTGGTTGCTTTCTTTAACGAAAACGCTTCCTACCTGTAAAAACTTTTTATCCCCTGCACCTCCGGTTCCCCCACCGGGGGTGTTCCTTTTTATATCATAAAAAACGCCCGGCGGGAACCGGGCGCTTTTTCTGAAATTTCGCAAATACTTAACTAAAAAACTTAATGGAGTTAGGCAAAATAACGTCCTCCATTACGCTTAATGCAAATGAATCGGTCATTCCGGCAATATAGTCGGCGATAATTGTATCAATTTGCGCGGGGTTTTCTTTATATATGTTTGTCATAGAGCGCATATATTTGGCAAAATTCTTAGCGGTGGTTTTGCCTTCTTGTTCGTATGCCTCGTAGTCAAAGCCGTATCGCTTAAAAATCGTGCGGAAATAATCAAACAAATCGCGGATACATTTGTCTATGGTTTCCTTGCGCTGGCGCATTTGCTCGTTGTGGTAAATGCGGGTATAGTTAAATTCGCGCAATTGCGAAATCAGCCCAAATTTATCAGCCGAAAAGCCAATGCAGTCTTGATCCTTGGAGTGGTTAATTAGGTCCAGGGTCAGCGTGTTGATAATTTCCCCGTTAGACGTTCCTATTTCTTCGCGTACATCTTTGGGAATATCGTTGGTGGTGATGAGGTCTGCCTTTACGGCGTCCTCAATATCCCGCCCTAAATAGGCGATTTTATCGGACAGACGAACAATGCACCCCTCATAAGTGGATGGCATATGGTCGCGCCCGGTGATTTTTTCCAAATCGTTCGGCACCGCAGCGGGGCAGAGTTGGTTATTGGTAAAATCTTCGCCGCAATGGCAGATGATTCCGTCCTTTACGGCAAAGGTTAAATTTAAGCCTTCCCCGTAGTTGGCTAAATGTTCCACCACGCGGTAACTGTTAATTTCGTGTAAAAAGCGTTTGGGACGGATGCAAGCGTCTATGGCGCGTTCGCCCTCGTGCCCGAAAGGGGCGTGCCCGATATCGTGGCCCAAGCCGATAGCATAAGCCATATCTTCGCTTAATTGCCAGTTGCCGCTTTTGTTGAGCCCCCGGCAAATGGTAGCGGCTATGGTCGCTACATGGAGCACATGTTCTATACGGGTACAAATGTGGTCATTGTTTGGGGCAAAGAATACTTGGGTTTTATGTTTCAGGCGGCGAAACGGCAGAGAGTGGATAATTTTTGTCTGGTCGCGGAAATATTCATCCCGCAAATCAGGATGATGCGGATGTGTACGCTGTAAATAAATTTGATCGCTAAACGGATTTTTTATCATAAAATTATGATACCATAATATAGAACTTATATAGAAGTGTTAAGGAGCCTTTTATGACTATTGCGGCCGTTTATGCAGGCACATTTGATCCCGTTACGCTGGGGCACGCGGATATTGCGCGCCGTGCGGCGCGTGCGTTCGGGGCGCTTGTGGTATTGGTAATTCCCAACGGAAACAAACAACCGTTGTTTAGCCCGGCGGAACGGGTGGCTTTGTTAAAGGAAACTTTTAAGGACGAACCGTTAATCCGCGTGGAACAGGCGGAAGGATTATTGGCGGATTACCTCAAAAAAAACAATCTGCATATTTTGGTGCGCGGGGTGCGTGGCGCGGCGGATATGGAACACGAACTGACAAACGCTTATTATAATAAGTTGTTTTGCCCCGGGGCCGAAACGGTTTTCCTTCCGGCCCGTCCCGAATACGCTTTTTTAAGTTCGTCTGCGGTGCGCGAAGCCGCCGGATACGGGGGGGATATTTCCTCTTTGGTGCCGGAGTGTGTAGCAAGCGCATTAAAAAGCAAGTTGGATAAATAGACATAATCCAAAAGACTTATATAAAAAATGGGCCTTTTGTTCCGTTGTGCAAGTTGGCAAAGTTTACTAAAATATAGGTGGAGACGGATAAAAGGAGTTTTAGATGTACTGCGCCAAAGACCAACAATTTGTGTGTCAGTGCTCGCCCCTGCAATTTTTAGCAATAAAAGAAGGGGGCGTGTCTGCTTTCCCTAATTCCCTAAAAATTTCCTGTATTCAATCAGCCATACCCCCGGAAATATGCCTGCCCAAGTGGCAGGGCCTATTTTTATATAGGGCTAAAAAACCTAGGACTTCTAGGTCTTTTGGCCCTATTTTTTTTGCGAACTTTTTCCAATAATTAAGGGAGAGGAGAACCTTATTATGAAAACAACCCTGTCGCTTTTACTCAGTTTTTGTATTCTATTTAGCAGCGTTTCCCCATCGCTGGCGCAATCTTTGCCTGCTAAGGCCGGTAAAGGAATTGCCAAGCAAAGCCGGACCGTTGGACAGGTGGTGAAAAGAGTCGCCGTTGTTCCCAACGTAAAATTGCCGCCCAATGTACAGGGGTATTCTGCCGGAGCGCGTGTGGGCCAAATGGTTCCCAATCTCCTTCCCGGTGCGGTGGTGGCCCCTAATGCGGGTTCTGTACAGGTTCCTTCCGATTTAATCCAATCTAAACTTACGGCGTTAACCTCTCCTCACGCTTTATCTGTTGGCGAACTGACGGATGGTTTGCCCGGTCCTATTTTTGCCCAAACCTCTCCAAAGGTTCGCGCGGCGGCTCTGCGCTCCCAGTTTGTTACGTTTTACTTGCACGGTAGCGCCAACCTGGCCCAACAGACCGAAGCCGTTAAATTTTACCGCACGGAATTGGAAGTCTTGTCCGCATCCTTTGCCAAACTTCCCAAAGGGGACGAACACTCCGTTTTATTGATTGCCTCCAATAAGCAACACGCTAACTATAAGGATGTTTTAAATTGCCACCACGCGTTGTCTGATGCGGCGGCTTTGGGCTTAGTGGGCACAAAAGCCGATGCCCCGGCCTTGATTAATTTTTATAAGCAAGCCGTAAACTCTCCCTTTGAAAAAACCGCGGAAGTAATTGCTGCCCGCGGTTTGTTGCGTCAAGGCGCTTATATCCAGTTACAGGAACTTGCCACCCTTACGGGGGCCAAAGGTCCGTTCTGGCAGAATTTAACCGCTGTGGCGCAAGAAAAAGGTTTGCCCGTTCAAATTACCGCTGTAACCGGTGAAGCCGCTCCTGCGTCCTCCGATATGGCCCGCTTCTTGAAATTGGGCTGCCCTCAAAACGTTTTAAATGCTGATATTTCCCGCCAGGCCACCCGCGATTGGTTGGAATTAGGCACCGCTCCGGCCGCCGAGCCTGTTGCCCCGGCGACGAAAGCGCAGCCTGCTACTTCTCCCAAAGTGGAAATGCCGAAAGTGCAGTTGCCGGGAGCGGATTTGGCCTTATCTCCCACGGCTGTACCGACCGCCGGCGAAGCCGTAGCCGAGACCGCCGCGGTACCCGCTGAAACGAAGAGCACGGTGGAATTTTTTGGACGCTCCGAAAATGATAATTCTGGTGTAATGTACAGCGGTGTGCCCGTTTTTGCTATTGGAAAACTCTTTAAGAAAGGTGCGGCTTGGCTCAAAAACCGTTTTAGCAAAAAGGCTCCGGAACCCATTTATCACGAGCCGGGCTTGCACGATGCCACGCAAATTAGCGAGGTTTATTCCAATCTCCGCTCGCCCGAAGCCCCGGCCTCTGCTGATGAATTAATGGGAGCCGGCGAAGAAGGCCCGGTCCCGGTGTCGGAAAAAGGCTTTAAATTAACCCGCGTGGACGAAAACGGCATTGAACGCATTTTGCCCGTCAATTTGGAAATCAGCAACCGCTTCCGTGTAAAGGGTTACAACCGCGTGGCTTTTGCCTTAACCCCCAATTTTAAACACGGCTATGTGGCTGAACTGCGCAACCAAACCCAGCCGCCCTTGCGTATGGCGCACTTCTATATGCGCTTGCAAGCGGACCAAGTGGGCTCTTTGGTTGATTTGGTGCGTGCCGCCGGGATGACCAAATTTAGTTTGAAACTGGAAAACCGCCCGGACGTGGTGTACCAAGCCTCTACCCAACAGGTAACTGATGCTGCCACAGGTGCTCTTTTGCCCTTGGAAGTAACTCTGCCGGAAAAAAGCGTAGCCCACGGCGAAAAAGTTGTGTTGTTGCCGGAAGGCAACTTGGCTTTACAAGGCGCGGATGGGAAAATTCACCACTTGTCCCGCTTTTATGTGCGCTTACCTAAAAACCAAATCGGCAAGTTTGTGGAAATTTTACGCCACAGTCCGACCAAATTTAATGTGTCTGTACATCCTACCCAAAACCGTGCGGATTTAATCGTGCGCGATGCTTCCTTGACGAACGTCAGTTTGGGTAAAACGATGGGTCCGGTGGTAAATGGTGCGCTTGGTATTGACGTAAGTGCCGCCAACGGTATGATGTTCGGTATCAACTATGTATTGCCCGGGTTGGCCTCTTTGTTGACCCCTGTACTTAAAAAATATGGCGAAAAGAACTTAATGGTTGTTTCTTTGGCTATGTCCACTGCTGCCGGCGCCTTGGCTACGGCTGGCGGATTCTACGGATTTGTAGAGGGTATGGCATTAAGCCCGGTACAGAAAGGTTTGTTCATTACCGCCTTATTCTTAATGAGCGGTTCCAGTATTTTGAAACAGTTGGTTTCCAACTTGCTTATCCGGGCCAACCGTGGGGAAGTAATTTTGAACGCGGCTAAGGATGCTTTAAAAACCGCCGAAACGGAAATGTCCGTTGCGGAAAAACAAGGTTTTGCAAAACTGGGCGAACGCATAAAGGAATTTTTTACCAAAAAATCCGAGGTCAGTTTGAAAGATATCGTACTGTACAATTTAAGTTTCGTGTACAAAAACGTAGGTACGCTTGCTTTCTTGGCCTCTCCGTATTTGATTAATCACGGTATCCAACTGGCGACTGGGGTAAATTTGGGCCTGGACTATTCTATCAGTTTCCCGATATATGCCGGTTACAGCGGTTGGGTGGCTTGGAAAGTCTGGCGTGCTAAACTGCGCGATGCGTATTCCGCCAAAAACTTGGAACAGAGCCAAAAAATGTTGCAGGGTACGCTGGATGCGGGGGCTAAAGTATTGGCCGAAGCAAAAGGAGAAGTGCCGTCCTTGGTTATTGACGAAGTGGCACGCGGATTTAAAGATTCGTTAGATGCGTGGGTTTTTGCCAACGTGAAAATGGATTCTTCCAAGAAAGCCAGCGATTTGTATAAAGGTGCTAAGGCGGAATTGTTCGCCGGATTGGAAAAACAATTAGCCGAACAATATAATGTTCCGGCTGACCGCCTGAACGACCTGGTCCACAAGGTTAAACACTCTGTGGCGGTGCAGGAAAACACGCTTGGTAATATGGGTAAAATGTTAAAAGCCCCGGGTGTAGCGGCGTTGGCCTCGGCAATGACGTTGGCTACGATTCACGAGTTCGTCATTTCCAGTTCGTTTGCTACTTCTATGAAGTCGCTTATCAGCCAAGGCGAATTTGCAAACTTCCTGATTGCCTGCTCGCTCTACTTGCCGTTTATCGTAGGCCGCTTGGGCGGTAACGTGGTAAGCCGCCGTATTAGCCCCGATACCATGTACATTCTTTGCTCTTCCTTGTCTGCCTTGGGTACAGGTATTATGGCTACCGCTGGCGACAGTGTGACGCAAACGATTGCGGGTGCGGCCGTAGCCAGTTTGGGCGTGGGTAACTTCTTTACCCAAATGTACGATTATATTATGAACCGCTACCCCAAACAGAACCGCGAACTGTCCTCTATCTTGGCTTTAACAATGGCAGTAGGCGGTTTGGGGGCTATCCCGGCGGGGTACTTGGCTTCTATGAGCGGTGCAGGGGTGCCGATGGATTTGTTGTATGCGGGTACGATGTTAGGAGCCAGTTTGCTTTTAACACCCGGTATGATGAGCAACTCCTCGTTGGTAAAGGGCGTGAAATACGAAGCCGGCCGTTTGTGGAAGAAGGTAAAAGGCGTATTTAAACGCGATAAAGGGGCCACTCCTACGAATTTGGATAACGCGGCTCCTGCCAACTAATAAGGTAAATTTTAGAATAACGCCCCGGGTATTTTTAGTGCCCGGGGCTTTTAATTTTATACCTATACGAAATTATCACCCTTGTCCTTTTGTTGTTATTCCGGAAGTTTTTATCCAGATTTTGTCGTTGCCTGTGTGTTAATTTGCAACATTAACAAAAGAGTGTTGTCCAATTAATCAACTGGGTGCGGAAAGCCTGCCGCTCGCAAGATGTTGCGCTTCGGGCAAGAAAAGAGCGACCCTGCAAACAGCGTCGCTCAATTATTCAGTAGGGTGCGGAAAGCCTGCCGCCCGCAAGATGTTGCGCTTTGGGCAAAAAAAGAGCGACCCTGCAAACAGAGTCGCTCAATTATTCAATAGAGTGCGGAATATATGCCGCCCGCAAGATGTTGTGCTTTGGGCAAGAAAAGAGCGACCCTGCAAACAGCGTCGCTCAATTATTCAATAGAGTGCGGAAAATCTGCCGCCCGCAGGGCTATTCTAGGAAATGCTGGCGTCCGCTGACAATAGACTCGGCACGCATGAGGGAAATATCAATATTTTTGCAAATATGGTCTTTGCCTAATCGTTTGATGAACCCGTATTTCTCCAAGGTTTTTAACACAGGTTTTTGGACGTGCGAGAGAATCAGTTGCACGCCGTCTTTTTGGCAACTGTTAAAGATACTTTCCAACGCGTGAAAACCGGTGGCGTCCATCGCGGGTACGCTACGCATACGCAAGATAAGCACCTTGCACTCTTTGTGATTTTCTAAGGAATCTACAAATACATTTGCCGCCCCGAAGAAGAACGGACCGTTGATTTCGTACACGCTTACATTGTGTGTAATAATTTTGGTATCAATATCGTCCTTTTGGTGAACTTCATCAAAAATATCATCATCCATATTCTTGATTTGATATACGTCGCTCATCCGCTTCATAAAGAGTACTGCCGCCAAAACGAGGCCGAACTCAATGGCTACCACCAAATCGGCCGCCACAGTCAAACCGAAGGTAACGAGCAAAATGGCCACATCGCTTGCCGGGGCCTTGAATAAAGCGCGGAAGGCCCGCCAACCGCTCATACGGTAGGCCACCATAAACAAAATGGCGGCTAAGGATGTCATCGGAATCAGGCCAATATATTGCATTAAGCACAGCATCATAATCAGCAGGAAAATAGCGTGTGCCATACCGGCAATAGGCGTACGTCCGCCGTTTTCAATGTTAGTGGCTGTTCGGGCAATCGCACCCGTGGCAGGTAAGCCGCCGAATAAAGCTGCCGCCACATTGGCGGCACCCGTGGCAATCAGTTCCATATTGGAGCGGTGCTTTTTGCCAATCATACCATCCGCCACAACGGCAGAAAGCAAACTTTCAATTCCGGCCAAAAAAGCAATCGTCAAAGAGGCGGGCAGCAGTTTTTTAATGGTAGCCAGCGTAATTTCGCCCGGCATATGGGGCCAAACCAAGGTGCTGTCCACCGCGCCGAAAGTGGAGGTAATCGTCGCCACTTCTAAATGTGCAAACTTCACCACCAAAGTAGTAATGATAAGGGCTGCCAAAGAGCCGGGCAGCGCCTTCCACTTTTTAGGCCAAAAAATGATAATAGCCAAGGTTAAAAGACCGACAGCCAAGGTTTCCCAATTCACCGCGGATAAATGGTGAAAATACATATTCCATTTGGCAAAAAAGTCGCTGGGGATATCGGTCAAATGAAGGCCCAAAAAGTCATTGATTTGCGTGGAAAAAAGCACCACGGCAATACCGCTGGTAAACCCGGTAGTTACGGGGTAAGGAATAAACTTGATGAACGCACCGAATTTAAAAAGGCCCATTAACATCAAAAAAATGCCCGCCATTAGAGTAGCGGTTAAAAGGCCGGAAAGCCCAAACTCTTGGATGATACCATAGACAATAACCACAAATGCGCCCGTCGGCCCGCCGATTTGCACGCGGGAGCCGCCCAGGAGGGAGATTAAAAACCCGGCTACAATAGCGGTTAAAAGGCCCTTTTCAGGCGTAACACCGGAGGCGATAGCCAAGGCAATAGACAGAGGCAGGGCCACGCAAGCCACTACCAGCCCGGACGTAATATCTTTACACATACGTTTGGGGGTAAATTCTTCGGGGTGGTTGCGCCAAAGCGTAACCAATTTAGGGAGTAAGTTCATAATAGTTTAACGGTTAAATAATCTGCGGAGCAGTTTGTCGTAATGCGGCTGCGGAATTTGCATGCCGGGGGTGGTAATGCGGCCGGCGCGCGGGCCGTGGTAATCGGACCCGGCAGTAGCCAAAAGGCCGTATTTGCGGGTAATAGCCAGCAGGTCTTGTTTCATTGTAAAGGTGTGGGCCGGATAAAAGACCTCCACGCCTTCCAAGCCGGCTTCGGTCCAAGCCGGGAAGTTCCAATGCTCAGACACAATACCCGGGTGTGCAATAACAGGCATACCTCCTGCGCGCTTGATGTGTTGTATAGCCTCAATGGCGGTTACCCCGGCAGACGGCACATAGCCGGGTTGTCCGGGCACTAAATAGCGGCGGAAGCCTTCTTGGCGGCTGGGAACAATGCCCTTGGCTTTTAGTGCATCGGCCACGTGTGCGCGGGAAACGGTGTTTGGGGCGCGGGAAAAAACTTCATCTTCCGTAATATCCACCCCGGCAGCGATTAATTGTTGTATGATTTTGCGGATACGTTCCCGGCGGTTTTGGCGGTTCTGTGCCAAAAAGGCTTGAAATTCCGCATTTTCCAAATCAATATTATATCCGGTAAAATGCAAGTGGTCGTGTTCCCGGGTGCTGATTTCTACCCCCGGGGTAAAGAAGATGCGGTGTTCTCCGCACACTTTTTGTGCGCGGAGCACTCCGTCAGTTGTGTCGTGGTCGGTCAACGCATAAACGGAAACCCCGGCTTTTAAAGCAGCGTGAACCACTTCTTCCGGGGTACAAGTTCCGTCCGAAAAATCGGAGTGTGTATGCAAATCTATCTTCGGCATTAAACGCGTTCCACCGCGGTTACTCCGGGGACGATTTCTTTAATTTTGCGTTCCACAACGGCTTGCAGCGTCATTTGGGCGTGCGGGCAACTGCCGCAACGGCCGTGTAAGCCTACGGTAACAATACCGGTTTTTTCATCTACACTAATCAGTTGGATATCGCCTCCGTCGGCTTGCAAAATGGGGCGGATATCGTCAATTACTTGTTGGACTTGTTCTTTCATAATATTCTCCAAAGGTTTATTTATCTTCTTTATTATATCTTTTTTGGAGGCTGCCCCGGTAAGAAAAAACTTGCAAAGTTTCGGGCAGTATTGCTATACTCTTTGTGTAGAGATTTTTTAGTTCGCCCTTTATAGGAGAAAGAAGAAATATGAAAAAAATTATTGCTTTGGCTATGCTCGTGCTTTTTGTGAGCGCTCCTGTTTTCGCCCAAAAGTATGCCAGCATCAATGCTAAAAGAGCCAACATCCGCACCTGCGCGGGTACGAAATGCGCTTTGAAATGGCACGCGTGGAGATACACCCCTGTCATTATGGTAAAAACCAACGAAGATAAAAGTTGGGTTCTTATTAAGGATTTTGAAGGTTACAGCGGTTGGATCAGAGCTGATTTGTTAAGCCCGAAAGGCGGTATGTCCGCTAAGGTGGATTTAAACGTCCGCAAGGACCCCTCCGCCTCGGCCGATATCGTTTGCACGGTAGCCAAAGGTTATCCTTTTAAATACTTGGCTAAAAAAGGCAAATGGATTCAAGTGTCCGATGAACCCGAAAAGGCCAAAGACGGCGTTTGCAAAGGTTGGGTATATAACGCTAACCTGTGGGGTTTCTTTAAACAATAAGTTGAATTTGCCCGAACATAAGAAAAGGCCCTTTTGATAAGGGCCTTTTCTTATCCGGCGGGGGAAACACCCCTTGTCAAAAGGCAAAGTAAAGGGTAAAATATAAGTATGAAAAAGATTTTTATTACGGCTGCGGCCGCCAGTTTAGTTGTTTGCGCTTTCTGCCTGGCGCGAACCGTCAGCGAAGGGCGTTTTAATATCTCGGGTACGGTTACCGTGCCGGAGCGCTTGGCGTCTATGGCGCAGGCGGATAACAATTCCTGCGCAATTATCGTGAAGAACGAGGCGGATGTGCCCGTAGCCATTAAACGCGTAGTAAACCCGAAGTTCCCGCTTGCGTTTACTATGGGAGAAGAAGATTTATTAGCCGCTAATTTGGACGGCAATTTAAAGTTGGAAGTCCAAATCAACAACCACGGGCAGTTGGGTGTGGTAAAACAAGGGGATATTTTTGGCTCGGCAGACGGTGCCATTAAGCCCAATGCAAAAAATGTAACGGTTGCGGCAGATAAAACCTTGGGCCGCGTACAGTTGGCCCGCAATGTAAAGGGAAATTTTTTCCGTACGGCAGCCCGCTAACTTTAAAAACTAATATCAACCCGGGGCCAAAACCGTCCCGGGTTTATTTTTTCTTTTTCGGCGGAAAAGGGCTTGACTATGCGCCCTATATATAGCAAAATACAAGTAGTACTGTTTTAGGGGGAAAAATGAGACGCAGTTTATTTCTTTTAGCCACGCTTGCTATGTCGTCTGCGCTGTATGCGCAGCAGGATGCCAACGGCTACAACCGCGAAAAAGTATTGGATATTTTTGCCCAATATAATCCTGTTGTATTGGAAAATGCCAAAAATAATGCGGATTACAATGCCGTGTTGGAAAATCTGGCCGTTTCTTACCAGGCACCTGATACGGAGGAATCCCGCTTTGAATTGATTTCCGTAGCGCGTAATTTTGATAATTCTATCCGTTTGCATATGCTTTCCGAACAATATGAGGAAACTTTGTTCCTCTCGGCTGTAAACGGGGTAGATTCCGCCGCAACGGATAAATATTTTACCCGCCAAGTGTCGGATGTGCTGGCCCGCGTGTGGGCGGTTACGGTCAACCTGCGCGAGGAACAGGCCAAAGAATATAAGCGTCAGTTGTCCCAAATAAAAAAGGATAAAACCCTTTCTCCCGCGGACCGCTCGGCTAAAATTGCGGCTTTAAAGGCCAAAATTAAGGCGGTAAAGGCTGAAATCAAATCGCTTAAAAAGGACTCCGGCGAACAAATTTCCGCTTCCGCCCAAGCGTATATACAGCAGGCGCAAGTCCGCGTGCAAACAAGGCTGGCCGCACTATCGGTTTCGGCAGAAGAAACCTCTTCTTTACAGACGGAACAAGCCTCCAATCTGCAAGTAAAAACCAACCATAAAAAGCCTGTCGCCAAATAACAGTTTCCGTACCTGCTCTTTTGCGGGATAATGTTGTCTTGCTATACTATTTTTAAAGAAAGGAAACTTGTAATATGATTAGAACTGTAATTGATAAAATTTTTGGAACCAAAAGCGAACGCGACCTTAAAAAAATTCAACACTATGTAGATGATGCTAACAAATTCACCGCTGAATTTGAACATTTAACCGACGAACAATTAAAAGCCAAAACCCAAGAGTTTAAGGACCGCTTGGCCCGGGGCGAAACTTTGGACCAACTGTTGCCCGAGGCTTTTGCCGTGGTGCGCTTGGCTGCGCAAAGAGTAATCGGCCTGCGTCCGTATGATGTGCAAATGTTGGGCGGTATTGTATTGCACCAAGGCAAAATTGCCGAAATGGGCACCGGGGAAGGTAAAACCTTGGTAGCCGTGTTACCCTCTTATTTAAACGCGCTCACCGGAAAAGGGGTGCACGTGGTAACGGTTAACGACTATTTGGCACGCCGCGACCGCCAATGGATGGGGCCTATTCACGAATTTTTGGGTCTCACCGTGGGCTATATCAACCACGATATGGATAATGCCAGCCGCCGCGAAATGTACGCCAAGGACATTACTTATGTAACCAATAACGAATTGGGTTTTGATTATCTGCGTGACAACATGGTAATCAGCCGGGAGGACCGTGTCCTGCGCCCGCTGAACTATTGTATTGTGGACGAGGTGGACTCCATTTTGATTGACGAAGCCCGCACCCCGCTTATCATTTCCGGCCCGTCCGAACAAAGCACCGATAAATATTATATCGTCAACCGCTTAATTCCGTCCTTAAAAATCCGTATGATTACGGAAAAGGACGAAGTTAAAGCCAAGTATGAGGGCGTTAACTTGGACGAAGGCGTGGATGCTATTATTGACGAAAAGGCCCACACCGCTACGTTGACCGATACGGGTATCGCCAAAGCAGAAAAATTTTTAAATGTGTCCAACCTGTATAATGATGTGGAGTCCGAGTGGGTTCACCACATTAACCAAGCCCTGCGTGCGCACCACTTGTACGAACGCGACGTGGATTATGTGGTCAAAGACGGCGAGGTGGTTATTGTTGATGAATTTACGGGCCGCTTAATGCCGGGCCGCCGGTGGAGCGACGGCTTGCACCAAGCGGTAGAGGCCAAAGAAGGTTTGCAAATTAAAGAAGAAAACCAGACCTTGGCTACTATTACGTTCCAGAATTTCTTTAAACTCTACAAAAAACTTTCCGGTATGACGGGTACCGCAATGACGGAAGCCAATGAGTTCTGGCAGATTTACAAGTTGGACGTGGTGGAAATCCGCCCGAACCGTCCCTCTAAACGCATTGACTACCCCGATTTGGTGTATTTGACGGAGCGCGAAAAGTTTAATGCCATTGTGGACGAGGTGGAAGATTTGTGGAAGAAGGGCGCCCCGGTGCTGGTGGGTACGCGCTCTATTGAAAAATCCGAAAAGTTGAGCCATATGCTCCGTGCCAAAGGGATTCCGCACCAGGTATTAAATGCCAAATATCACGAAATGGAAGCCCAAATCATCAGCCAGGCAGGGCGCAAAGGGGCGGTAACGATTGCTACCAATATGGCGGGTCGCGGTACGGATATTGTTTTGGGCGGTAACCCGGCCAGTAAGCAGGAACAAGACGAAGTGGTGGCATTGGGCGGCTTGCACGTTATCGGCAGCGAACGCCACGAATCGCGCCGCATTGATAACCAGTTGCGCGGCCGCTGTGCCCGCCAAGGGGACCCGGGCTGCTCCCGCTTTTATATTTCGCTTGATGACGAATTGATGCGCTTATTCGCCAACACCACCAAAATTGCTTCCGTACTCAGCACAATGGGTATGAAAGAGGGCGAAGCCATTGAATCGCGCCTGATGACGCGTCAAATTGAAGGGGCGCAGCGTATGGTGGAAGGCCGCAACTTTGATATCCGCAAGCAACTGTTGGATTACGATAAAGTAATGAACCAACAGCGCACCGCCATTTACGGTTTAAGAAACGCTATTTTAGACGGCGCGGATATGACCGATAAAACAATGCAGATGATGGAAGAAATTGTAGATGAATTGGTTGAACAATATTACAATTATTCCCACCCGCAGCGCTGTGATTTTGAGGCGTTAAACGTCGGTTTGCGCAATTTCTTTCCCGGCGAATTCCACTTTACTGCCGAAAATGTCGGGCGAAAATCGCACGACCAGTTGGTGGATGAGATTATGGCACAGGTGAAGGATTTGTACCACGCCCGCGTGCTGTACTTTGCCGAACAAGGCGTTAACTTTGCGGAAATTGAAAGGATGCTTTTACTGCAAATTATTGATAATGCCTGGAAGCAAAACCTGTACGAATTGGACCAGTTGCAAAACAGCGTTAGTTTGCGCGGATACGCCCAAAAGGACCCGCTTATTGAATATCAAAAGGAATCCTATAAATTGTATTCCGCTATGTTAAACCGCGTGCGCGACTTAATGGTCAGTTATATTTTCCGCTTGCAACTGCCTCCCCGCCGGACCCCGGCCCAACAGGCGCAGGCTTCTGCCGCCGCCAATCAGACGGAGCAAACGCCCAAACATATCGGGCGTAACGACCCGTGCCCGTGCGGAAGTGGTAAAAAATACAAAAAATGCTGTGGAGCCAATTTATGAAATATAAGATAAAAGAATTGCTTTTGCTTTGCTGTGCCGTAGGAGTGCTTGCTCTCTTGCCGTTATTATACAGCAAGGATATGCCCATAGAGGTTAATGTACCAGCGCTTAATTCTAAGGAAATGGACGTTAAGGCTGAGGAACAGCACCGGGAAGCCGCCGCTGCCGCCGTCAAGGCGCAGGTGCGCCGGATGTACCGCTGCCAAACCGACGAGGATTGTATTATTGTAGATAAGGACCCGTGCGGCTGTTTGGTGGGGCCTTCGGGCGTAACGGCTATTAATGCCGAGTACACCTTGGACTTTAATAAAATGCAATCCAATCTGGTGGCTAAGGCCTGTCCGGACAGAGCCCCCTCCACAGAGAGAGAGTGCAGCCCGAATGCACAAGCCGTATGTGTGGAAAATGTGTGTAAGATACGGTTTTAAGGAATATGCGGGAGTTTAGGGAAACTATTTCACAACAAGACGCCCAGGCGGAGAAATCTTCCGCCTGGGTGCGTGTTAAAACGGTGTTCTGTGGCGCGGCTCGGTTCGTGTTTTTGCTCGCCTGTTTGTTGGGTACGGCTTGGCTGATGTACCAAAGTTATCCCAACAAATCTCAGCATTTTCTGGCTTGGTTTGCTCTGGCACCGTTTATTTGGGGAGTGGCTAAAATTAAGGGATTTTGGTCCTCCTTTTTTTATGGTTGGCTGACCGCCCTTTTGTTTAACGCGGGGATTTTGTATTGGATTTATTACACCTGTTTGCACGGGGGCGGACTTTCTCAGGGGTTATCGGTGGCGGCTTGGTTGGGGTTAAGCGGCCTTTTGGCAGTGCAATTTGGCATTTTGGGCGGAGCCTGTTACTTTTTAAAACGCACCGGGGGCTTTTTCCCGGTACTAGTGGCTTGCGGGGTCGTGGCTTTGGAGTGGCTACATCAGACGGTGGCCTTTTACTTTTTAGGTTTTCCGTGGATTATGTTGGGTTATACCCAATGGAACGCGCCGGAAATTCTGCAAATGGCTTCTTTTACGGGCGTATATGGTGTTAGTTTTGTGGTGGCCTTTGCGGGAGCCTCTGTCGGGTGGGCGTTTGCCGAGCCTGGCGTAAAAAAGGGTGTACTTCATATGTTGGCGGCGGCCTTGGTGTTTGCCTGTGTGTATGGTTACGGGCATAAGGTGTTGCCCGCTAAACCGCTTGGCGAAATGCGCCAGCCGCTTTTAAGTTTAAATACCGCTCTTATTCAACCCAATATAGACCAGTACAAAAAATGGAGTCCGCAGTACGAGGCTGAAATCACCGATACCCTAGAACAGTTGGGGAAAAACTTGGAAGGCAAAAATTTAATGCTCGCCGTCTGGCCGGAAAGTGCCGTGCCCGGTGCGCTGACCGAGGAAAAATATACCCGCTTGTTTGAAGATATTGCCGCCCGCTCCGGCGCGTACCAGTTTATCGGCTCTAATGTAGAGCACGAAACAAATCAATATGTGGGGGCTTATTTGCTCCCGCCCAATGCGGCAGAGTGGCAGAATTACCGCAAAATAAAACTCGTGCCGTTTGGGGAATATATCCCGCTGGAAAACCTTATCCGTTCGGCTTTTAAAAATGTGGAAGTATTGGGGGAACTGGGGACGTTTACGCCTGGCCCACGCGAACAAAAGCCGTTGGATGTTGCCGGGGTGTCCGTGGGGGAAACGATTTGCTACGAAAGCATTTTTCCGCAGTTGTGGCTATCCCAAAACCGCCAAGGGGCAAAATTTTTTGTGAACATAACAAATGATGCTTGGTTTTTTAAAACAGCCGCGCCGTATCAGCATTTAGCCGTAAATGTGCTGCGCGCTGTGGAAACAGGCCGCCCGGTGCTCCGCGCCGCCAACACGGGTTTTTCGGCTTATATTGACCCGTTTGGACGCATTGAAAAACAGTCGGGTTTGTTTACGCAGGAAATTTTAACGGCCTCCGTACCGCTTGCGGTAGGGGACAGACAAAACTTTTATACGCAGTTTGGCGACTGGTTTGCCTGGCTGTGCGCGGCGCTGTTCTTTACGCTGCTGATTTCAACAATGGTTTTCGCTTATGAATAATATTGAATTTAAAGATGTGGAACAAATATTGGACAATCTTTCCGCCCGGGTGGACAAGATAGAATCCATAGATGATATCCCCGGCAAAAAACAGGAACTGGCCGCCTTGCAGGCGCAGTCGGCGGACCCGGCCTTTTGGAACGATACCAAAAAGGCCAAGGACGTCAGCCGCCAAATTGATTTATTAAAAACCTCTATTGATACTTTTTACGCACTCCATAAAAAAATGGAGGACGGCAAAACCTGGTTTGACCTGTGTAAAGAAATGCAGGACCAAAACGAACTGGCCGCTTTGGCGGTTTCGTTGCAGGAAACTGAAAAACAGGTGGCTAAAAAAGAGGGCGAAATCCGCCTGTCTGACCCAAACGATAAACTCAATGCCATTTTGACAATTCACGCCGGGGCAGGTGGTACGGAATCGTGCGATTGGGCGCAAATGTTGGTGCGTATGTACACGCGCTGGGCCGAACAGCACGGCTTTAAATTTTCCGTTTTGGATGCGCAGCCCGGCGACGAAGCCGGCATCAAAACACTTTCCGCTATGGTGGAAGGCCCCTTCGCTTACGGTTATTTAAAAGGAGAAAACGGCGTACACCGCTTGGTGCGCGTGTCTCCCTTTGACGCTAATGCCCGTCGCCATACTTCTTTTGCTTCGTGTGATGTCCTGCCGGATATTGACGAGGATATTAATATTGAAATTCCGGAAAAGGATATTCAGTTGGAAACTTCCCGCGCGGGCGGCCACGGTGGACAAAACGTAAACAAGGTAGAGTCTGCAGTGCGCCTTTTGCATATTCCTACCGGGATTGTAGTTTCCTGCCGTATTGAGCGCAGTCAGTTGCAAAACCGCCAAACGGCTATGAAAATGCTGAAAGCCAAACTCTACGAAATGGAAATGGATAAAAAACGCGGCGAAGCCGAAAAACGCTACGGCCAAAAAGGCGAAATTGCTTGGGGCCACCAAATCCGTTCGTATGTGTTTATGCCATATCAGTTGGTAAAGGACTTGCGCAGCGGGTATGAAACTTCCCAAATCAACGCCGTAATGGACGGCGATTTGGACCCGTTTATTTTTGCCTTTTTAAACCACGAAGCCGAAAATAAAAAATAATGACGACCGGCCTTTATATACATATTCCGTTCTGCAAACAAAAATGCAATTATTGCGATTTTGCCTCCTTTGCCGGACGGGAAAATTTAATTTCTGCTTATTTGGAAGCCTTGGATAAATCTGCCACCATATCTCCCGAGCGAAAATACACTACGTTGTATGTCGGCGGGGGAACGCCCAGTTTGCTCTCTGCCGGCCAGTTGGAAGAGTTGTGCGGCCTAATTGCCCGCCATTTTGGCCCGGTTTCCCATTTTGAAGAAAGTACCATAGAGGCCAACCCGGAAAGTTTAACCGCGGAAAAATTGTCCGTTTTAAAGCGTGCGGGGTTTAGCCGTATCAGTATGGGGCTTCAAAGTTTTAGCGATACGGAACTGAAAACCTTGGGGCGCGTGCATACAGTACAAACTTTTTTGTCGGCTTATCAGGCCGCGCGCCAAGCCGGATTTGATAATATTAACGTAGATTTGATAGCCGGTGTGCCAGGGCAAAGTTTGCAAAGTTTTTTGGACGGGTTAAAAAAATTAACCGCCTTGCGCCCGGAGCATTTATCCGTTTACGGTTTGCAAATAGAAGAAGGGACTCCGTTTTTTGAACGCGGAATCGTGTGCGACCAAATGTTAATGCGCCGTATGCTGGAAGACACACACGCCTATTTACAAGAAGCGGGATATCATCATTACGAAATTTCCAACTTTGCCTTGCCCGGTCGGGAAGCCAAGCATAACACCTCTTATTGGCACAACTGCGAATACTTGGGGCTAGGCAGCGGGGCCGCCAGTTATTTGGGCGGAGTGCGCAGCCAAAATACGGACGACATTACCGAATTTATTGCCCGAATAAACGCAGGCCAAAGCCCGGTGGTATATCGTGAAAAATTGGAAGGCAAGGAACACGAAGGCGAAAATTTGATGCTGGGTCTGCGGCTGCTGGACGGGATAGAATTGACACCGTTGCAGGAGCAACTTTTCGGCCAGGAAATTGAAAAACATATTCAAAACGGACTTTTGGAGCGGGCAGAAAAAAAGGTAAAATTAACCATAGAGGGGCTGTTTTTAGCCAATGAAGTTTTTTATAGTTTTGTGGCCCCGTTTGACGAATGAAGATTACTCCCATACAAACCGATATTTTTAAAGAATCTGCGGATTTGCCTGTTTTTATTGTGCATCATATTCCGTCCGTGGCGGACAAAACGGTGCTGACCGTTTCCTCCAAACTCGTTTGTTTGTGGAAGGGCCTTTGTGTGCCGTACGAAAGCCGAGAACAGAAAGAAAATTTAATCCGGCAAGAAAGTGATGCGGCTCTAAAAACGCCGCTTGCGTGGCTGACCATAAAGAGCGGTATGATTATGACCAATGCCGGGATTGATGAGTCCAACGCAGACGGGAAACTGTTGCTTTTGCCGCGTGATTTGTATGCTTGTGCGGACGAACTGCGCGCAGCATTAAAAAAAGCGTGGAACGTGCAGCATTTGGGCGTGATTATTACAGACAGTATGATTTTGCCCTTGCGGGCGGGGGTTATCGGCGCGGCCGTATCGTACAGCGGGTTTAAGGGTGTAAAAGATTTACGCGGAAAGCCCGATATTTTTGGTAAAAAGTTAGATGTTACACTGGTAAATATGGCTGATTCCTTGGCGGCGGCTTGTGCGCTGACAATGGGCGAGGCCGACGAGCGGCGCCCTTTGTGCGTGGTGGAGCAGGCTCCTGTGGAATTTGTGGACCAAACAGCCCCGCAGGAAATAAAATACCCGATAGAAAACGATTTGTTTACACCGCTTTTTAAAGCGGCGAAACTAATAAAATAAGGAGAAAAAATGATTAAGAATATGCTAAGCGAATTTAAGAAATTCGTAATGCGCGGCAACGTGATTGATATGGCTGTCGGTATCATCATTGGCGGCGCGTTTACCAAAATTGTCAACTCTATGGTGGCTGACGTGATGATGCCGCCTTTGGGTCTTTTAATGGGCAAGGTGGATTTTTCCAATTGGTTTATCGTCATTAAAGACGGTTCCCAAGTGCCTGCTCCGTATGCTTCTTTGTCTGCGGCCCAAGCCGCCGGTGCGACCACGCTTAATGTGGGCAACTTTTTAAACGCGGTAATCAGTTTCTTGATTGTGGCCTTTTGTATTTTTCTGCTGATTAAACTGATTAACAAATTGGATAATTTGAAAAAGACGGAAGAACCGGTTGCCGCTCCCACCACTAAAAAGTGTCCGTTCTGCTGCTCGGAAATTCCGCTGGAAGCCACCCGCTGCCCGCATTGTACTTCCGAAATTAAATAGCATCTGCTTGACTCTTTATTTTTACCGCCCCGGTCTTCGCCGGGGCTTTTTGTCGGGTTATCCCCGATGAATTGGCGGCCCGCAGGGTTCAGCGCTGTTGTTATTAAAAAAGCAGTCATTCTGAACTTGTTTCAGAATCTACATCTTGGGATGTTAAAAACAACAGCAACAACTAACTACCCAAGCAGTAGATCCTGAAATCTATCAATAGACCCCGTACAGAAACACTACGGGGTGCCGCCTAGCGGTATGGGCGGCAATTCAGGATGACTTTTATAGTAACTTTTATTGTTGCCGTTTGTCCCAACTATATCAAAATTAGCAACCAAATATCATAGTTGCTAATTTTAGGGCAATTTGATACAATTTATAAGAGTCAAAAGCGGGGGTTTTATATATATAACGCTTTTGGGAAACCTTTTATCCGTTACAGAGAGGGAAAAATTATGGCAGAAGAAATTAAAAAACAAACACTTTCGTTGCCGACGGTGGTGCCGGCAGTCGCCATACGTGATGTGGTGATGTTTCCGGGGATGTCGCTTCCATTATCGGTGGACCGCGAAAAATCCGTTTCGGCGGTGGAACTTGCTTTGGGTGAACCGGGCAAATATATTTTGGCCGTATCGCAGAAAAATGCGGAAATTGAGGACCCAAAAGAGGCCGATATTTACCACTTCGGCGTGATTGCGCAAATTTCGCAAAATTTAAAAATGCCCGACGGCTCTATGAAGATTTTTCTGCAAGGCTTGGCCCGTGCGCGCGTAACCAAGTTGGAAATGAACGAAGTTGCCGGGGCTTGGTTTGCTACGGTAGATTATATTGAGGAAGAGGACGATAATTCCCCGGTGGTGCAGGCCTTAATGCGCAAAGTGTTGGACGAGTTTGACCATTATGCCCGTGTATCGCACCGGATTGCAGTGGAAGGCGTTTCCTTCCTGCGCCAAATTAATGATGCTTCTAAACTGGCCGATACGGTGGCTTCCAATATGCTCGTCAAAACCGAGCAGCGCCAAGAAATTTTGGAAGCGGTCCACATCAAAGACCGCTTGGAAAAAATCTTAAAACTAATTACCAGCGAAGTGGAAATTTTGGGTTTAGAGGAAAAAATCCACTCCAAGGTCCGCGCTCAAATTGAAAAGAACCAAAAAGAATATTATTTGAACGAGCAAATGAAGGCGATTCAAAAGGAACTCAGCCAAAAAGATGATTTCCAAAAGGAATTGGATGCCTTGCGCGTAAAAATTAAAAAGAACGGTCTGCCGCCGCAGGCCAAAGAAGCGGCAGAAAAAGAAATTGAACGTTTGTCCAAAATGGCACCGTTCTCGCCGGAGGCGACGGTTTCACGCACCTATTTGGATTGGCTCGTCAATATGCCTTGGAACCACACGACGGAGGATGTGCTGGATTTAAAAGAGGCCAAAAAGATTTTGGATGAGGACCATTTTGGTTTGGAAAAACCCAAAGAACGTATTTTGGAATATTTGGCTGTCAGTAAATTAAATAATTCTCTGCGCGGGCCGGTACTCTGCTTTGCAGGTGCGCCCGGCGTGGGGAAAACCTCTTTGGCTAAATCCATTGCCCGCGCCATCGGCCGCAAATTTGTGCGGATGTCTTTGGGCGGAGTGCGGGACGAAAGCGAAATCCGCGGCCACCGCAGAACGTATATCGGTTCTATGCCGGGGCGCATTATCCAGGGTATCAGCAAGGCCAAGAGTATGAACCCGGTATTCCTGCTGGACGAAATTGATAAAATGGGCAGCGACTGGCGCGGCGACCCTGCGGCGGCACTTTTGGAACTGTTGGACCCGGAACAAAACAAAGAGTTTACCGACCACTTTTTGGACGTGCCGTTTGATGTTTCCAAGGTAATGTTTATTACCACGGCAAACTCGTTGGCTAATATTCCGTCCACCTTGCGCGACCGCTTGGAAATTATTGATTTTGACGGTTACACCGAGTACGAAAAACACGATATCGTGGATAAATACCTCTTGCCCAAACAAATGAAGATGCACGGGTTAAAGGAGGGACAGTTGGAAGTAACGCACGAAGCCGTAGCCCTTTTAATGCGCGACTATGTGCGCGAAGCCGGGGTGCGCAATTTGGACCGCGAAATCGGATCTCTGTGCCGCAAGGCCGCCAAAAAAATTGTAGATGGCTCTAAAAAAGTAGTGGTTACCAAAGAAAATCTGCACGAGTTTTTGGGGGTGCCGCGCTATTCCAACTTTGCTACCGAGGAAAACGGTGTCGGTATTGCTACGGGGCTTGCGTGGACGAGCGTAGGTGGCGAAACGCTGTCTATTGAAGCCACTAAAATACCGGGCAAAGGCCAACTGATTTTGACGGGTATGCTCGGTAACGTGATGAAGGAATCTGTCCGGGCTGCGCTGACGTATGCCAGAAGCCGCGGTTACGGCAAAGACGTAGATTTTGACAAGACGGACTTTCACGTCCACTTCCCCGAAGGAGCCGTGCCGAAAGACGGCCCGTCTGCGGGTAGCGTGATTACGACCGCCCTAACCAGCCTTTTGACGGGACTCCCTGTTAAAAAGCATTTGGCAATGACCGGTGAGGTAACTATTACAGGCCGCGTGCTTCCTGTCGGCGGTATTAAAGAAAAGTTTTTAGCCGCTTACCGCGAAGGGGTCAAGACGATTCTTTATCCGCACACGAACGAAAAAGATGTGTCCGAACTTCCGGAACGGGTCCGAAAGGAACTCACTTTAATTCCGGTAAAACATATGGACGAAGTTTTGCCGCTATCGTTGGAAGGGTGGAAGGAGTTTGAAGCCAAGTTGAATAAAAAACACGGTTCCAAAAAATCTGCCAAGACACATAAAAAATCTCTTCCGGCGCGTGTAACACCGGCCAAAAAGACGGTTAAAAAAGCAGTTAAAAAAGCCACGCCCAAGGCGAAAAAAACCGTTAAAAAGGCCCCTGCGCATAAGGCTGTTAAAGCCAAGGCCAAAAAGCGCAAATAAGTAGTTTTTATAAACCCGGCCGAGTTGCAAAGGCCGGGTTTTCTAACCCAATAAAGGCCTTGTTCCTGACGCTTTGGCCCATTATACTTTAAGTAAGGGGGAAATATGATAAAAAGAGTCCCATATAATTTTAATGCCCAAAAGAACTTGGACATTCTTTCCAAAGCCGCCTTTTTAACCACGAAGTCCGGCAATAAAATAAACACAATGGTTATCGGGTGGGGAACGATTGGTATCTTGTGGCGGCTGCCCGTATTTAACACGGTAGTGCGCCAGAACCGCTTTACCTACGAGCAAATTGAGAAATCGCACGAGTTTACCGTTACGATTCCGTATGTAAACTTGCCGCAGGCTGTGGCTGTGTGCGGAACCAAATCCGGGCGCGATATGGATAAACTGGCCGCGTGCGGGTTAAAAACCGTAAAAGGGCAAAAAATCGCTACCCCGGTGCTTGACGTGCCCGGTATGCACTTTGAGTGCAAGGTAATGTATGGCCGTTTAATGGGGGCGGAGAATTTAAATAAGGCGCTTGCCGAATTGTGGTATAACAAAGAGCCGGACGATTACCATATGTTTTACTTCGGTGAAATTATAGATAGTTATATTACCGAGTAGCGCGGAGCGTTGGCGAAGAGAAAAAAAATAAGTACAATACTTTTATGGACGAAAAAAACTTTAAAAGCGGTTTTGCCGTATTAGCCGGCCTGCCTAACGCGGGCAAATCTACCTTGCTTAACAACCTGGCGGGCGGACTTTTGTCGCCCGTTACCAATAAACCCCAAACCACGCGCCAAAACATTTTGGCTATTGCGGACGGGGACGACTACCAAGTGGTGTTTGTAGATACGCCCGGTTTTTTAAAGGCGCAATACAAGTTACAGCAAACAATGGTTGGCTGCATAGACCGTGCCGTGCGCGAAGATGCCGATTTAGTGATTTTTTTAGTGGATGCAACGGCGGATTATGCTTTAAACGCGCCGCTGGTGGAAAAATTAAAAACCGTTTTTTGTCCTGTCTTTTTAGCCATTAATAAAATTGACCTTGTGCAAGATGTTGCCGTACTGGACGCGTTGGAAACGCGCATTAAGGCCGATTTAAAGATAGAAAAAACTTTCCGTATTTCTGCCGCCAACGGCACGGGTACGGATGTGTTAAAGCAGGCTGTTATTGCCTCAATGCCCAATAGCCCGGCTTACTTTCCGCCCGGCCAATGGACGGACCGTTGGGAACGCTTTTACGCGGCGGAATTTATCCGCGAGCAGATTTTTAAACTTTACCAAAAGGAAGTGCCGTACAGCACCTTTGTAGAGATTGAAAAATTTACCGAAGACCTCGGCCCTAAAAATTATATCCGCGCCAATATCCACGTGGAACGCGAAAGCCAAAAACCTATTTTAATCGGTAAGGGCGGCAGTGCCATTGCCGAACTGCGCAAGCGGGCGCAGAAGCGCATTGAAGAATTTTTGGGGCGTAAGTACCGCTTGGAACTAAATGTAGTGGTTTCGCCCAACTGGCGTAATGACACGAAATCCCTGGAAGAATTTGGCTACATCGTGCGCGACGAAAAATAAGTTTTCAGTTGCTTTTTGTAAAACCCCCGGAGCGTTGCTTGCCCCGGGGTATTGTTATGAAGGGCGGGGTTCTCTGCTAGGATTACGGGAGTTGTTATTGCTGTTAAAAATAAGGTCATTCTGGAAGGTTTCTGTCCAGAATCTATTCTTTATTTTATAACGACGGCTTCTGGACTACGACTTCCCCAGATGACGACAAAAAATGTCGTTGTTATTTATAAGGGTTTGTTCCGTTTTGTTGTTAAAATTTAGAGATTGCAGAACGGCTATACCCCAGTGCGAAGATTTGAATAAAAGTTAAATATGAAGGTTTTAAAAGGAGAAAAAATGAAGAAAAATAGAAAAGGTTTTACGCTGATTGAACTGTTAGTGGTTGTTCTCATTATTGGTATTTTGGCATCAGTTGCCTTGCCGCAATATACCAAAGCGGTGGAAAAAAGTCGTTGGATGGAAGCCATTTCCAACACCAAGGTTATTGGCTTGGCGTTGGAACGGTATTTGCTTGCCAATCCCGGTGATTACACGACGGATATGTCCGCCTTGGATATTTCGGTGGGTACGCCGATAGATTCTAGCCGTGTTGTAGCCGGAAAATTCCGCTATACGTTGTTTGGCTCCGCTGGAGTGGGGGCTAACTGGGAAGGGCGCGGGGCAAGCGAAAGCAATTATATGAATATTTTTTACGACCCGCGCGAGCACTATATGTATTGCAAAATTGCGAGTAAAACCACCAATGCAACCGCTTGGGCGTTATGTAAACAATGGAGCAATAATTGCGCCGAACAAGTGAACCCGGCGGATACAAATTGTGGTTCTTATGTTTGCTGTAAAATGTAAGTAAACCCCCCGGAGCGTTGCTTGCCCCGGGGGAATTTTTTAATCGTCGTAGGTGTAAATTACCAGGCCGCTGCGTAACTTAGGTTCAAACCAAGTAGATTTGGGGGGCATAATTTGGTGCGCATCGGCTACCTTCATCAGTTCGTTCATAGAGGTCGGAAACATTGAAAAAGCCACCTTCCCGTTGTTTTGGTTTACGCGTTCTTCCAATGCTTTTAATCCACGGATACCGCCTACAAAACTAATGCGTTTGTCCGTGCGCGGGTCGCCAATGCCCAGCACAGGGCGTAACAGGTTATTTTGTAAAATACTTACGTCCAATACGGCAACCGGGTCATCGGGGTTAAAGGTGCCTTTTTTGGCAGTTAATGTGTACCATTTTCCGCCTAAATACATACCAAAGGTATGGCGTTTGGTGGGGCGGTTCTGCCCGGTTTCTTCTACTGTAAATTTTTCTCCGATTTTGGCTAAAAATTCCGTTTCCGTCAAACCGTTTAAATCTTGCACCACGCGGTTGTAGTCCATTACATACAACTGGCTGGCCGGAAAAATTACACTTAAAAAAAAGTTATATTTTTCCTTGCCCGTATGTTTGGGATTATGTGCCTTATGTTGGCGGGCCACATTGCTTGCGGCGGCGGAACGGTGGTGTCCGTCTGCAATATAGAGCGTGGGAATTGCTTTAAATGCGTTTGTCAGAAAAGCAATATCCTGCGGGTTATCAATTACCCACAAGGCGTGTTTAATATGGTCGTCAGTGGTAAATTCATACACGGGGAATTCGGCGGCGATTTCGGCTATTTTTGCGCTGATTTGTTTATTATCCGGGTACGTTAAAAACACGGGTCCCGTGGTGGCTGATAAGGTGTTGACGTGGCGTGTGCGGTCGTCCTCTTTGTCCTTACGGGTGAGTTCGTGCTTGCGCACGATACCTTTGTCGTATTCGTCGCACGAGGCAGCGGCCACCAGGCCGTATTGGGTGCGACCGTCCATTGTTTGCGCGTAAAGGTAAAAATATTCTTTCGGGTCGCGTACTAAAATGCGGTCGTGAATAAATTTATCCAGATTTTCCTTAGCCTTTTGATAAACTTCGGGGGCATACAAATCAATGTTTTCCGGCAAATCTATTTCAGGTTTATCAATATGTAAAAAAGAAATAGAATTACCTTTTGCCATTTCGCGCGCTTCTGCCGAGTTTAACACATCGTAGGGCGGGCAGGCTATTTTTTCCGCGTGGGCGGCGGGACGAAGCCCTTTAAAGGGTTTAATGGTTGCCATTTAGTTCACCTTAAATAAAAATTTACCTGTGGAAGCGTATTCGTTGATAATTTCTACCGCACGTTCAGCCACGGCATCTTGTGCTTGTTCGGTGCTTGCGCCGATATGGTGTGTGCCGTAAAAGTTTTCCACACCGGCAAAGGGCGCGTAATCAAAGGTTTTATCGGCGGCTTTGGGTTCGTGTTCATATACGTCTAAGGCGGCGCGGATTTGTTTGTTTTTCATTGCGTCCACTAAATCTGCTGTAACCACCAAACCGCCGCGTGCGGTATTGATAAACGTAGCACCGGGTTTCATGGCATCAAAAAACTTTTTGTTAAACAGTCCGTGTGTTTGCGGAGTGTCCGGCAGATGAACGGTAATGATGTCGCACACTGCGGCTAATTGGTAAATATCCGTTTGCGGGGTAATGTGCATTTTTTCAAAAATATCTGTTGAGGCAAAGGGGTCGTATGCGGTGATTTTCATCCCAAAAGCGGTGGCGCGTTTGGCTACCTCTTGTCCGATATGCCCCAGCCCGATAATGCCCAAGGTGCGCCCGAAAATCCCCTTAGATTTGCTGTATTCGGCCTTGTTCCATATTCCGGCGCGCAGGTCGCGCGTATTGTGAAACAAACGGCGGTCCAGCGAGAGCATAAGCCCCATGGCCAGTTCTGCTACGGCTATGGAGTTGGTCCCCGGACAGTTGCAAACCGCTATGCCCTTTTGGGCGGCGTGTGCGGTGTCTATGGTATCGTAGCCTGCTCCGGCACGGATAACCAGTTTTAAAGCCGTCCCGGCATCAAGCACGGCGGCGGGCACCTTGGTACTTCGTACAATTAAAATTTCGTTGTCTTTTATAGCGGCGGGCAAGGTGTTTTCGTCCAGTTCCGGGTTGTCCGTCAGGGTGTGCCCTTGCTTGGTTAAGACCTCTTTCCAGTGGGCTGGAAATTTATCAGCGATTAAAATTTTCATTTGGGTTGCTCCTTTAATTGGCGGACAATGTCGTCCACCGTTTCTGCGAGTTTTTGATATTCGCTTGTGCCTTGGATATCCACAAACGGAAAGCAGGCAATGCGCAGGGAGTTTTGTTTGACCGAGGAATATTTTTTGATACCGTCGGCTAAATTGGCGCGGCCTGTTGCTTTTAAGGCGGCGGAAATATCGGCGTCTTTAATGCTTGGGTCGGTTACTTCCAGCGTAAGCGTGGTGTAGGAACGGAATTTTTCGTCCTGAACCAGCGGAGCCAAATAGTCGCTCTTTTTTGCCCAGTCCAGCAAAAATTGCGCGTGTTGGCGGCACAACGCATCCATAGCCTTTAAACCGCCGTTGGCGTTCATCCATTTGCAGGCTTCGTTGAACATCCAGATATTGGTGGTGGAGGGGGTATTGACCGTTTGGCATTTTGTTTGGGCTTTATCTATGGCTGCTGTTAAATCAAGCGCGTAGGGCACAGAGCGGTATTTTTTAACCTCTTCGGCGCGTTTTACCGCCGCCGGGCTTAAAATAATCACGCTGGACCCGCCGCCTACGCCAAAGCATTTTTGCATAGAAAATACCATAATATCAAATTGGTTCTTAGGTAAGAGCCGCCCTCCCGCGCAAGAGGTGCAGTCCCACGCAATTAAGGTATCCGGGCCTTTGGCTTTCCAGGCTTCTTCTAAATATTCATCCGGAATTTGTACGCCCGTAGAGGTTTCGTTCGGGGTTAAAAATACCAAACTGGCATTATAATCCGGCTTTTCTTTGGGGAAAAACTCGCCGTCGGCGGCTTCACGCACGGAGCGCACGACGTTTGGTTCCAGGCGGGATAAAATTTTTTGTCCCCACAGTTTGGAAAATGCTCCAAAGGCTAATCCGGAAACGGAGTTTTTAACCAAACTCCACATGACGGCATCCATAGCCGCCGAGGCTCCTCCTAAAAAAAAGATAACGGTGTAATCTTCCGGCAAAGAAAAAAGTTTGCGCAAATTTTGCTCTGCTTCTTTGTATAAACCGTCGGTGGAAATATCCTTAGCCCGGTGGCTGCGTTCAAATAAAGTTTTATAAATCGGCGTTTCGCGGATGACGGGATGTCCCTGGCTCGGCCCGCAAGTAAAGGTGGAGGAAGGGAGCTTAGTGAGATCTAATTTTATCATTTCATACACTCCTTAATTTTTCATTTGTTAATTTTTTTATTTTACAAAAGTTTACAGGAAGCGGAGCAAAAAATTTTGCCATTGTGGGTGGCCGGGTGGAGTGTTGTTGTGAAAAAACGTCAGTAACAACCACCTCCCCAATCAGCAGGTCCTAAAACAAATTCAGGGCGACGGCTTTGTTTTATAACTATCTTTGTTTATCCCGTAGCATTTTTATACGGGTTCTGCCGTTTTCCTATTTTTAAAAAGTCCTTTTTCCGTGTGTTTTTGCCCGGTGTTTTTTGGTAAAATATATTAGAAAGATTTACTTTTAGACAGGAGACCTAAATGAGTTGCGAAAAATGCACCCCCGAAGTACAGAATATGTGCTGCGTTTGCAAAGGCGCTAAGCACGAACCGGCCCCGATTCCCGAAGAAGGTAAATGGGTCAAAGCCAAACAAATTACCGACATCAGCGGTCTTACGCACGGTATTGGTTGGTGCGCTCCCCAACAGGGCGCTTGCAAACTGACGCTCAACGTCAAAAACGGCGTGATTAAAGAAGCGTTGGTGGAAACCATTGGCTGCTCCGGTATGACTCACTCCGCCGCTATGGCCGCGGAAATCTTGCCCGGTAAAACCATTTTGGAAGCCTTAAACTCCGACCTCGTTTGCGATGCTATCAATACCGCTATGCGCGAACTGTTCTTGCAAATTGTCTATGGCCGCACCCAGAGTGCCTTCTCCGACGACGGTCTGCCGATTGGCGCCGGTATGGAAGACTTGGGTAAAGGTCATCGTTCCCAAATCGGTACGATGTACGGTACCCAGGCCAAAGGCCCCCGCTATTTGGAAATGGCCGAAGGCTATGTGTTGGAAATCGGTCTTGATGCCAATAACGAAATTATCGGTTATAAATTTGTCAACCTGGGCAAAATGATGGACGCCATTAAGAAAGGTGAAGAACCGAAAGTGGCGTTTGAAAAGAACGTCAGCCAGTACGGCCGCTTTGACGAAGCCGTCAAAAAGATTGACCCCCGCAAAGAGTAAGCCCAGGAGAAAATGAATATGATTACGTTTGAAGGATACGAAAGAAGAATTGATAAAATCAACTCCGTTTTGAAAGAAAACGGCATTGCCTCCTTGGAAGAAGCCAAGGAAATCTGCACCAAAAAAGGTGTGGATGTGGAAAAAATCGTCCGCGGCATTCAGCCTATCGCTTTTGATAACGCCGTGTGGGCCTACACCGTAGGTGCCGCCATTGCGTTGAAAACCGGTGTAAAAACCGCTGCCGAAGCCGCCGAAAAAATCGGCGTAGGCTTGCAGAGTTTCTGCATCCCCGGCTCCGTAGCCGACCAGCGCGCCGTAGGCTTGGGCCACGGTAACTTGGGTGCTATGCTTTTGAGCGAAAACACCAAATGCTTCTGCTTCTTGGCCGGCCACGAAAGTTTTGCCGCCGCCGAAGGGGCTATCGGTATTGCCCGCACCGCTAACAAAGTACGCAAAACGCCGCTTCGCGTTATTTTGAACGGTTTGGGTAAAGACGCTGCTTATATTATTTCCCGCGTAAACGGTTTTACCTCTGTGGAAACCGAATACAACTACAAAACGGGTGAACTCAAAATCGTAAGCGAAAAAGCCTTCTCCAATGGCGACCGCGCCAAAGTGCGCTGCTATGGCGCTGACGACGTAAACGAAGGCGTGGCGATTATGCGTCACGAAGGGGTGGACGTATCCATTACCGGTAACTCCACCAACCCGACCCGCTTCCAGCATCCCGTAGCCGGTACCTATAAAAAATGGGCGACCGAAAACGGCAAAAAATATTTCTCCGTGGCCTCTGGCGGCGGTACTGGCCGCACCTTGCACCCGGACAATATGGCCGCGGGTCCTGCCTCTTACGGTATGACCGACACAATGGGCCGTATGCACAGCGATGCGCAGTTTGCGGGTTCCTCCTCCGTGCCGGCTCACGTGGAAATGATGGGCCTTATCGGTATGGGTAACAACCCGATGGTGGGTGCGACGGTGGCGGTAGCCGTAGCCGTAGCCGAAGCCAAATAAGATAACAACGGCTTTTTCAGTTGTTGCGAAATTCGTACGGGGAACAAAGAGTTAGTCTTTGTTCCCCGTTACTTATTAGGATAAACCATTTTTCACCTTTGGGCAATTTTGTACCGACTTTGCCCTTGCAGGCTGCCGCTTTATTTACTTTTTGTGCCGACAAAAAGTAAGCAAAAAACTCGTCGCCCAATGCGTTATAAAAGTCAGGCTTAAACGGGTATTTTTACAACTCGCCCTATTGGCTCAAACAAGTAAAAATACTTTTCCGTTTAAACCGCCTTTTAAAGTCAACGCAAAAGGGCGACAAGAACAGCAAAAGCCTTTGTTGTTATCCAACAAAGTCATACTGGAAGGTTTCTGTCCAGTATCCGTTGTTTCCCTTTTTTATAACAACAGATTCTCGACTACGCCACTCGGAAATGACACGGCCCCCTTTGTTGTTTGCCGTTGCTATTTTCCCGCCACCCTTAAAAACCCTTGAAAAAATGCCTTTTCCGCAGATACTTATAGTAAGGGGGAAAATGCTATGAAAAACCTTTTTAAAGCATATGGCGGGTTAACGGTGCTTATCTTGGCGTTGGTATTCTTTTTTGCGTCCGGCTGGGAGTTTGCTTTGGCGGAAGATGACTCTTTTGCGGCCTTGCGCGGGCAAGTTCCGGCGCAGTTAGATTCGCTTCGCGCGCGTGTTAATCAGGCGGGGGGAGAAGATGTCAGTTTGGCCCTTTTGTTGGGCGCGCAAGACGAGGATGCCCGTATGGTGGGGGCAACGGTGCTTGTTTATCAGCAATATCCGCGCGAGCGGAAAATGGCTGTTTTGCTGGCGGCATCAGTCAAATTTAATAAAGAGTTTTACCGTTTGCAAGAGGTGTCGGAAAACTCTTTAAAATTAGCATTATCCCAAGCGCCCGAAGAAATGTACGGGGCGCGGGAAACCTTCCAGGCGGTGCGGGACTTGCTGGAAATGCCTTCTGAACAGTTGCGTGGAGTTGTCCAGCAAAGTAAAGACTTGGCGTCCAAAAATAAGCGGGAAGCGGCTTTGGCTGAAACCCAAAAAAGTTTGAAAGCGCGCCAAAAAGCAGAGGCCGGGTTGAAGCGCGGGCAAGCACAGGCCAACCGCATTATTAACGAGGTGCGCCAAGATATTAAAAAATAATTTTATTAGAGGGGGAAATATTAAAACGGAGCGGGAAAAACGCTCCGTTTTTAGCGGATAAAAACGCGGAATGCCGCCACAAGCCCCAGTACGCATACAAGTCCGAAAACGGCAAAGCCCAGTTCCCCGGGTTTTGGTTTGGCGGATAAAGTTTGTTCGGGTAAGGCATTTAAACGGTGTTGCAGGGCCGCAGGCGCGCCCACCCACAGCGCGTAACAGCAAGCCCGCCAAAAGAGCGGTTTTACCAACACCGTGCCGATTAAGCCTCCCAGCCACAGCGTGCCCCACACCCACGGCGGAAAGGGCGATTTTTTGCGCATATATTCACAGGTCCGGCAGATAAGGGCATTTAACTCAAAAAATGTAACCGCACCGCCCAATGTCCGCATAAAAGCCCCGCCGGAAAGCGGTTGCCCGGACAGGCGGCGGAAACCCGTCAGAACGGCTTTCCATTGGCGGAAAAGCCAATAGAGCACAAACAGCCCGCCGCTAACAGCATTTAAAATAAGCAGCGTACCTGCGTGGATAAAATAAAACGTGTTGGAAAGCCCCAATTCTTTTAATTGGGTGCGGCGCTCGGTGCGCTTGGCTTCGCTGGCGTAGTCCCATTTTTTTAGGGTGAGCGCATAGGCGATATAGAGGGCGGCTAAAACTCCGGCCATTTGTAAAAATTGTTCCATAGGGTTATTATAAAAAATTTTTCCCCGCTTGTGGAAAAGCCCCCTTAAATACTAAAATATATATATCTTAATATTAGGACTGTATAAACATATATGAATAATACCCGCGAGGACGTACGCAACGTAGCCATTATCGCCCACGTTGACCACGGCAAGACCACGATTGTGGATTCTCTGTTAAAATTTGCCGGAGAATTTAAAGTAAAAGAAGACCAAGCCCAAGATACTGTTTTAGACTCTAACCCGCTTGAAAGAGAGCGCGGCATTACGATTTTGGCCAAGTGCACTTCTATCGGTTACAAAGGCCATACCATTAACATTGTTGACACCCCCGGCCACGCCGACTTCGGCAGCGAAGTGGAACGCGTTTTGCGTATGGTGGACGGTGCTATTTTAATGGTGGACGCCGTGGAAGGGCCTATGCCGCAGACCCGCTTTGTACTGCGCAAAGCGCTTGCTTTGGGCTTAAAGCCGATTGTAGTTATCAATAAAATGGACCGCGAACACGTCCGCCCCAGCGAAGTAGTGGACGAAGTGTTTAACCTTTTTATGGAACTGGGCGCAACGGACGAACAGTTGGATTTCCCGATTATTTATGCCTCCGGCCGCGCCGGTTGGGCGAGCCTTAAAATGGAAGAACAAGGCAAAGATATTGCTCCCATTTTGGATACGATTTTGGCCCACGTTCCCGCGCCCGAGGCTATGCCCGACGCACCCTTGCAAATGCAAGTTACAATGTTGGACTACAACAATTTTTTGGGCCACGTCGGTATCGGCCGTATTTTGGCGGGCAATATCACCAAGGGCCAGCAAGTTACCCTGATTCACCCGGATGGCTCCACGACCAATGCTAAGGCTGCCAAAATTGAACGCTTTGTCGGTTTAGGAAAAACCGAAGTGGAAAGTGCCACTGCGGGCGATATCGTTTCTATCGCCGGGTTGGAAGGAGTGGACGTGGGCGATACGATTTGCCGCCCCGATGCCTTAAAGCCGCTTCCGCCCTTAGCCATTGATGCGCCGACGATGTCTATGGACTTTATGGTCAACGACAGCCCATTCTCCGGCCGCGAAGGTAAATTTGTTACCAGCCGCCACCTGAAAAACCGTTTGGAAAAAGAAGCCCAAACCAATGTGGGCCTGAAAGTGGAACAATTAGAGGGCGAAGGTAAATTTAAAGTATATGGACGCGGAGAATTGCATTTAACCATTTTAATTGAAAATATGCGCCGCGAAGGTTTTGAATTGGCCGTATCTTCCCCGGAAGTAATTTACAAAGAGGAAAACGGGCAAATTTTAGAGCCGATGGAATACTTGATTTTGGACATTAAGAGCGAGTATCAAGGCGCGGTATTTACTTCGTTGGGTACGCGCGCTGCAAAACTGGAAAATATGGTGGCGGAAGGCGAGGACCGCTTGCGCTTGGAATATTTGATTCCGTCCCGCGCGCTTATCGGTTTTAAAAACGAACTTTTAACCAATACCCGCGGCACGGGTATTATGCACCACAGTTTTAAAGGCTACTATCCCAAAGTGAACCTGCCGGACTTGCGCCGCAACGGGGTGCTGATTGCCAAAGAAGACGGCGAAACCACTCCTTATGCCTTGTACGCTTTGGAAAACAACGGCGAACTGTTTTTGGGGCCGGGCGTAAAAGTGTATGCGGGCGAAATTGTCGGGCAGAACGCCCGCAGTAATGACTTAGTCGTCAACCCCTGTAAAGCAAAACATCTAAGCAATATGCGCAGTAAAGCCAGCGACGAATCTTATGTGCTGACCCCGCCGCGCGTGATGAGTTTGGAACAGGCGGTGGAATATATTGCGCCGGATGAATTGGTGGAAATTACACCCCAATCTTTGCGTTTGAGAAAGAAAATCTTGTCGCACCTGTTGCGCAAACGCACGGAACGCGCCGAGGAAGAAGAAGCATAATCCGGGTGTGTGAAAATAATTTAAAGGGCTGCACTTCTTTCGGTGCGGCCCTTTTTTACGCAAAAAAATGCCGCAAGCCGAAAAACTTGCGGCATTTTCTGTCAGCAGGAAAATTAATGTTCAAACAGTTGGCCTAATTTGTCTAAAAAGCCTGTAAACAGGCCGGACTCCTTGGTCTGCGCTACGCCCAGTTGGTTTTGCTCGCGTTCTAGTGTGTGCCGGATAAGAGACAAGGCTCCCGTGTAAGCAGGGTTATCGGCGGGGCAATCGCTTATAAGGTGGTCCACCACTCCCAAGCGTGCTTTTTTTGCGTTAAAAATGGCTTTGGCGGTTTTGACCATTTGCTTAGTCGCTCCGCTTCCGCATAAAATCAAGTTGGGGGAGGGGTATTTTAAGTGCAGGCAGAACGCCTGTAAAATTTCCTTATTAATGCCTTGGAGCATTTTGCTTTCGGCATCCTCTATTACCTCGTCCATAATTTCGTCTGCGCCCGGTTCGTAGCCGTTTAGTACCTCTTGGGCGGTTTCCACATCGTTTTGCAACAGATCCGCCACCGCTTCGGCGCGGCGGTTTAAACCATAGGGCAGTTCCAGACCGTCCAGTAAAATCCCTTTGTTGTATAACAGGGCGGAAACGGACTCCTCCCCTAAGTCTAGCAAAAGCGCGCCCGAGCGTTTTTCGCCCTCGGTTAGCAATGTTTCGCCTAACGCCACCGAGGACGGCAAAAGTGCATATTCCGGGCAGTTGCAGGCGGATAAAACATTATTTAAATTATTTAAGTGCGTTACAAGCGCGTAGGATAAAAATGTGCCGATTTCCAAGGTGAACCCGGCCATCCCCTTGGGATCTAGAATCCCTGTGTTTCCGTCAATCATATACGACTGGGGAAGAATATCCACTACCTCTAAGGTGTCGCTTAAATTAATCGGTACGGAGTTGCGGATCGCCTCGTCAATTTCTCTGTCTCCAATGATGCGGTTGCGGGTATCAATGGATTTGAATCCGCTGGAACTTTTAAAGGAAAGGAAATTCCCGCGCAAGCCTACTACGACGGACGGATCGGCATTTATGTATTCGTTCATTTCCGCAAATACTTTGTTGAGGCCTTCTTCGGCACCGGCCATATCGCGCACGAACGCACCGGAAAACGAGCGGCAAGTCCGGCGCAAAACGTGGCGGATGCGCAAAGTGCGGGTGTCGTCGTCCAGCGAGGCCAAGGCGGCGGTAATGGTTGAGCCATAGAAATCAAGTGCTAAAATATTGCGGGGCATAGGTAATCCTTTATTTCATTTTATCAAATTTGGACCAATGTCAAATTTGTAGAGGGAGAGCGTTTGGGGTGCGTGTGAAAATTTGTTAAATTTCCGTCGGGGGAGTTGAAAATTTTGCGGGTTGCCATTTCCCAATCATCCTAGTTGTATGATAATAATTTGGATACATAAAAAACCGCCCCGGGAAATGTATAAACCCGAGGCGGTTCTTTGCAAATATTTACTTACTTAAAAAGCCACGTTTTAAGCAGGTAACAAGCGGCAGAAATCAAAGCCGCGGCAGGAATAGTGATAAACCACGCCCACACAATTCGGTTGGCTACACCCCAGCGCACGCACGACAGGCGGCGCAGGGAGCCGACACCCACAATTGCACCCGTGATTGTATGTGTGGTGCTGACGGGGACCCCCAACAACGAAGCAATAAACAGCGAAATGGCCGAGCCGGATTCGGCACAAAAGCCGTCCACCGGGCGCAAACGCGTAATCTTTTGCCCCATTGTTTTGACAATTCTCCACCCGCCGGAAAGTGTACCTAACGCAATAGAGCCGTGGCACAAAAGAACTACGGAAAGCGGCACAATAAACGCGCCTTGTGCGACTTGATGCATTTCTTCGTGTGTGAGCAAAAAATCGCGGACAGGGGCCGCTTCCTGCCCGGCAAGCCCGCCCAAAAGGAGCATACTGATAATACCCATAGTCTTTTGCGCGTCGTTTCCGCCGTGGCCTAAGGAGTAGGCCGCTGCTGAAAAGAGTTGTCCTTTGCGGAAGAAATGGTCCACCTTGTAGGGGTTAAACGGACGGCAGATATTAAATACTAATATGCCGATAATAATGCTGAGTAAAAAACCCAGAAGGGGGGATAAAAAGATAAACAAAATCGTTTTAAAAATCCCTCCGGCTACCAAGGCATTTACCCCACCCTTTACAAAGCCTGCCCCAATCAGCCCGCCAATTAATGCGTGCGAAGAACTGGACGGCAATCCCCACCACCAGGTAAGGATATTCCACCCGCAGGCTCCCATTAATGCGCCAAAGACCAGGTTAGCATCCACAAAGTGAATATCCACGATGCCTGCACCGATAGTTTTGGCGACTCCGGTGTGGAAGACCAAAAAGGCTACAAAGTTAAAAAATGCCGCCCACGCGACCGCCACTTTTGGCGATAATACGCGCGTGGATACCACGGTGGCCACCGAATTGGCCGCATCGTGGAAACCGTTTAAATAATCAAAGAATAAGGCCAAAATAATTAGGAATAATATCCACAGCATAACTGGCTCCGTTAATTATTTTTAACCAAAATGGATTCCACCATATTGGCGGCATATTCGCAAAAGTCGGTTACGGTTTCGCCTAATTCGTAGAGTTCCTTTTGTTTTAAAATCATAATGGGGTCTTTTTCGTTTTCAAACAAATAGGTAATGGCTTCATCACGCAGAACGTCGCCCTCATTTTCCAAACGGTTGATTTCCACGCATTGGATAAGGGTTTCCTTCATATTTTTGTTACTGCGCAGGGAGGCAAGAGCCTTTTGCAAGGCCTTGGCCGTTTGGGCGATGGTATGGCCCATTTTTTTGCTGTATTCGGTCGGTTGGGTAATTTTATACATATAAAAGCGGTTTGCAAGCAGGTAAATGCTATCTACAATATCGTCCAAACGGTTGGCCAAGGCCAAAATGTCCTCGCGGTCAAACGGAGTGATAAAGGTTTCGTTTAAGGTGTTAATGGTGGTGTGGGTGAGTTCATCGCCATAGTGTTCAATTTCGTGCATTTCGCGGATGTTTTCGGGGGTAAAGTCGCCGCTATCCACGAGTTTTTTGTAAAACTCAGCCGCGCGGACGATATTTTCGCCCTGCTTATCAAACAAATCAAAAAACTTCACTTCTTTGGGTAAGAACATAAGTTTGCTCCAATTAATTTTTTTCGTTCATCTTGCAACTTGCGGGCCCGGTGCGAACCTGTTTCGTCCAGGCGGGTTACATCTTACAGCATTTTTTCTTTAAAAAAACGCCCGTTTGAATAACCAAACGGGCGCACATAAAAACTACTTATTTAACTCCTGCTTTAACTGCTCGGGCAAATTAACGGCTGCTTTTAACAGGAAGGGGCGTTTTTTGACCTCTTCTATAAAGGCTGCGTCGCGCAGTTTGTTGCGGTAGTCTTTCTCCTGGAAGATATAGCGGAACTTGGTATATACGTCGTATGTTCCGGCCAAGAGGGCGACAATATCTTGTACGCCGACGATTTCTTCATCTGTCGGGATGACAAAGATTTTTACCGGCGAATTATCGGCTGAAATGCGGCACTCGGCTTTGTTGGTATCTGCCGCGTTGTTGCGCTCCTCGTCCAGGATAATACCAAAGTTTTCAAGACCTTTTAAAATCATTTCGCGGATATTGGTGGCTCTTTCGCCTACACCGGCGGTAAAGACAATGCTGTCCAAACGGCCCAAGGCAGCCATATACGCGCCAATGTACTTTTTCACGCGGTAAGATTCCACGTCCAAGGCCAGTTTGCACAGTTCGTCGCCGTTGGCGGCCCCTTTGCGCACGTCGCGCTGGTCGGCAAAGCGGTCCCCGGTCAGGGCATACATACCGCTTTTTTTGTTTAAAATGGTGTACATTTCGTCCGGGCTCATATTGAGTTTCTTCATCATATGGAAGCAAATGGAAGGGTCCATATCGCCCGAACGCGTGCCCATTACAAGGCCTTCTAACGGGGTTAAGCCCATAGAGGTATCTAAGCATTGTCCGTTCTTTACGGCGGTTACGCTTGCCCCGGCGCCAATGTGGCAGACAATGGTGTTTACTTCGTCCACATTTTTGCCCAAAAGTACGGCGGCGCGGCGGGAGGTATATAAAACGGAAGAACCGTGGAAGCCGTAGCGGCGGATTTGATAATCGGTGTACCATTTGCGCGGCAATGCATACATATAAGAAGAAGCCGGCATTGTCTGGTGAAAAGCGGTATCCATTACGCAAACGTGCGTAACATTTGGCATAAGGGCGCGGGCCGCTTCAATACCCATAATATGTGCCGGGTTGTGCAGCGGAGCCAAGTCGGAAATGTTTTTAAGTTCGGCGACTACACTGTCGTCCACGATAACAGATTTAGCAAATTTACCGCCGTGCACGATACGGTGGCCCACTGCGCTGATGACGTTGACGTTTTCAATGACGCCGTGTTCTTTATCGGTTAAGGTTTCAATTACCAGGTTGATAGCGTCTTTGTGGTCTTTGCAATTTCTTTTTAATTCAAAGGAGGGGTATCCGTTGCGGTCCTGGGAAATGAAGGAACCGTCAATGCCGATGCGTTCTACCGCGCCGGCGCAAAGGCTTTTCTTCTGGTCCCAGTCGTACACACTGTACTTCACGGAAGAACTGCCGCAGTTTAAAAACAATATAATCATTTGATTTAGAATCCTTGTTTGGGGCTCTCATAGGAGCGTAATTTTGAAGGAAAATCCTTCCCTATTATTATTGTAGCAAAAAGAAACGCGCCGCGTTTGAATTTATAAAGAACGAACCCCGGAAAAGCAAATCCCGGGGTTCTGGTACGGATATAAGTAAGATTAATGTGCCTTTTTTAGCGTTAAAACGCCGTCCTCAAAGAACCACTCCTCAATAAGGGCGCCCGTTTCATTAAATTTTTTGGTTACGCCGTGGGGTTTTCCGTCCTTGTGGGGGGAGATGAGCGCAATCGTACCGTTGGGGTGGTAAATGATTTTATCACCTACGATTTTATCGTTTTTATAGGTACACTCGGAGCGCAAATCTCCGTCGGGCGTATAAACCTTGCTCACGCCGTTTAAGTAGCCCTTTTTATATTCGGCGCTTTCCAATACTTTTCCGTCGGGGTAATATTTTACTTCTTTGCCGTCTTGAATGTCGTCCACATACGACAGTTCTTTATAAAGGCGGCCGGTCGGGTGGAAAACACGGGCTTTGCCTTCAAGCATACCGTCTTTGTAAAATTTTTCAATGCTTACTTTGCCGTTTTCAAAATAAATTTTACAGATGCCGTTTCTCAGTCCGTTTTTAAATTCGCACTCAAAATAAACCTTTCCGTTTTCAAAAAATTCCTTTACAATTCCGTCGGGCATTGTGCCGGAGTGTTTTTCAATATCCAGGTTTTTGTCCAAAGTTTCCTGATAAACTTCTTTGTCGTTTACATAATAAGTGCGCACAAAACCGACGTGCAAGGGGTCATTTAAACTGGTTGTCTTTCTAACGATATCTACCATATGATTATTTCTCCTCCGACACATTTTTGGCCGCTATATAGCCCGAGGCCCAGGCAAAATGTAAATTAAATCCGCCGCTTTTTCCGTCCACATCCAATAATTCTCCCGTAATAAACAGCCCCGGGCATTTGAGGGACTCAAATGTATTATAGTTTATTTCTTTCGTATTTACACCCCCTGTTGCCGCCATTGCTTCGGTCCACGGGCGTACGCCGGTGGCGGTAAGCGGCCACGCGGTAAGGGTTTCCCCGATACGTTGTAAACCGTTTGGCGTTTGTTCCTGCATAGGGATATTTTTGCGAAGACCTATAAAATCAATCAGTAAGTTAGCAATACTTTCGTGTAAAATCCCGGCAAAAAAGTCCTTGGGTTTTCGGTGGAAAAATTGTTTCAATCTTTCCTCTAAAAATTTTTTAGGTTCCTTTATTTGCGCAAAGAAATTAATCGTCAGCGGCACATTTCCGTGCGCGAGTGCGCGCGAGACCGCGGAACTGATATTTAGCACCGCCGGGCCGTTTACACCGTAATTCGTAAACAAGATTTCGCCCTCTGCCCGGGCCAACAGGCTTTTATCCTGCCAGGCCGAAAGTTCCACTTGGCTGCGGATACCTGTTAGACGGGCGACGGCTGTTTCCTTTACACACAAGGCGCTCAATGCCGGGCGCGGCTGGATAATAGTATGCCCTAGTTTTTTAGCGAGTTCATAGCCTAAATTAGTGCCTGTTACTTGCGGGTATGCGCACGAACCGCACGCCAAGACTAATTTTTTAGATTGAAAGTTTTGGCCTTGCTTGGTGGAAATTAAAAAAGTTTTGCCGCGCTTTACGCGCAGCACCTCTTGCCCGGTTAAAAGTTCAGCCCCGGCCTCTTTCACGGCCAGTTTAAGGGCTTCCGCCACGGCGGTTGATTTTCCCGTCTGCGGAAATACGCGCCCCAGGGCTTCCTCTTGCGTGAGTACGCCTAACTGGTGAAAATAATCAAGTGCTTGCCGGAAGGAAAACTGTTTGAGGACGGACGTAATTAACACCGGGTCCGCGTGGTAATATTCAGGCGAAACATTGGCATTAGTCAGGTTACATCGTCCGTTTCCGCTGACAAGAATTTTGCGGGCCGGAAGAGCATCTTTTTCCAGTAAAAGGGTTTTTTGCCCGCGTCGGGCGCACTCCCGCGCGCACATTAGCCCGCTGGCACCTGCACCGATAATAATTACGTCGTAAATAGGCAAATTCATTTCATACAGTTTAGCAAAAAAAGAAACTCTTTTCACTCTTGACAGTTTGGCGGGTAAGTATATACTATAAAAAGTAGCCAAAAAGGAGGCATTTATGAGAATCGGATTTTTACTTTTTATTTTGGGGCTGAGCGTTACGGCTTCCGCCCAAATGTACCGGGTGGGGGGAACCTCCCGCGCGAGTTTTGGTTCCCAACAGACGGAAGAAACGGCGGCTCCTGCTACGCGCACGTTTAGCAGTTACGGCGCGCGCCGCCAACGCACGCAAAGCGCTAATACTCAGCCGTCTGCTCCAACGGCGCAAACGGACTCTTCTGCCGCCGGGCAGGCCGCCCCTGCAACAACGGGCAATACGGCTCCACAAACTCCTTCTTCCGGTAAGGCTGGTAAAGCGGACAAAAACGCAGGAAAAAATCAGAAGGCCGACCCAAAAGAGGGCGAAAAAAAAGCGGATAGCGACCAACAGGCACAGGCGGCCGTCAGCCAAGTGCAGGCAATGATGAACAGTTTTGGGCTTGCCGCCCCGCAAACGGGCGTACCTCAGGCAGAGGGAAAGAACGATAAAAAGGCGGGCAATCGTGGTAATAATTCCCGCGCGGGGAGTGCCAATTCCAATGCTTCATCTAGCCGGGGAGGCTCCGCTAATAAAGGTGCTGATGCCGGCGCGGCTACCCCCGGGGTGCCGGATATGTCGGCTATTATGCAGGCGGCCAGTTCCGGACAAATGCCGGACTTATCGGCCCTTATGGGCGGACAAAGTTCAGGCAAAAAATAAACAGGTGATTTTAGTTTAAGTAAAAATCCCCCGGTTGTGCCGGGGGATTTTCGCCTTGACTATGGGCAAACGGAACTTATACTATATAACAAGGAGAATAAAATGAACCGTTTTCTTATTATTGGTTATATGGTGCTGAGCGCAACTGTTTTGCAGGCGGCCCCGGTTACGCGGGTTTCCGTTTCCCGCCCGACAACTACGGTGTCGGTATCGCGGCCGACGACGGGGAGCGTTTCCGCTAAACCCACTACCGCTGTACAAGTAAAAAAGCCGACCACATCAGTTACGGTTGCCAAGCCGGAAACCTCGGCGGCGGCAAACCACCCGGTTACAATGCCGTCCGTCAGCCGTCCGGCTACAACGGTAGAGGTGTCCCGCCCAACTACGCAGGTTTCTGCAAGCCGCCCGACTACCGGGGGAGAAACGGCTGTGTCCAAACCCGGGGGGGCGGATATAGGCAAAAAAACCGCCGCGCCAATGGCACAAGCCCAAACCTCTATGAGTGATTATCAGCCGAAGAAAGCCAAAGATTTTAAAGCGGCTAAACCGCAGCAAGCAGCGCAACTAAGCGGGGGCGAATCGGGCTTAATGCCGTCATCAGCCGAACAAGCAGCCAAAGCCGCGGCTGCGGCTTCTATGAGTATAGCCAAAGGCAAGGACCCCTCCGCCGCTACCGCGCAGACGATTCAAGGACAAAATTCAGGTGCGGGTTCGGCCTTGTTAAATTTACTTAAACAAAAATCTGCCGGAAATGCCGCCAAATAGTTAATTGCTTAAAATTATACGATTCCCCTTGGTTTATTATCAGCCAAGGGAAGTAAAAACTACCCCGCTAATTTATTTTAGCGGGGTAGTTTAAAGTGGTCCTTGCTTTTACATCGTTTTACCAAATTCCAAGGCTTCTTTCAGTTTGCCTGTTTTGATAATTTCACCCGGCTCTCCCACACCGCCCACTAACACCATACCGCGGTCCTGCCAACCTAAATAGTTGGCTATGCTGTGGTAGGTGGCTTTTAAGCCGTCATAGTCGCCGTCTTTTTCGCTTCCCTCAGCGGCGGCTAACAGTACGCACTCTTTAATTTTCAGTTTGCGCGGAGCAATGTCTTTCATATACGCATATAATTTGTCTATGGCAGATTTTAATTGCGCGCTCATTGTAAACCAATACAAAGGCGTGCAAAATACCAACATATCGGCTTCTTCCAACAAGGGGGCCAATTTTTCAAAATTATCTTTAAACACGCACGGCTCTTTGGCAGACCAACACTTGTCGCAGGCGTGGCACGGCAGTACCGGGTGGAAAGCCGTTTCAAACACCTTTACTGTATGACCCGCAAATTTGGCTCCTTGAATAAAAGCGTCCGCCAGAAGCGCTGAATTGCCCAGTTGGCGCGGGCTGCCCGTAAGCACTAAAATATTTTTACTCATATAAAAACCTCTCCGAAACGTCCGTTTTTTTCTGCGGAAAAAGAATATTTAGATTATAGTTTTTTGCCTGCGCTTTGGCAAGTATAAAAATTATTGTTTTTCCCAATACAAAAAACACCCCGCAAGCGTATGAAAAATTGATAAAATATACCTATGCAAACTACTATCTGCGCATTAGCCAGCGGTATGGGCGGAGCGGTGGCGTTAATCCGCCTGTCCGGCCCCCGGTCGCTTGCCCTTTTCCAAACGCTTGCCCGCCGCCAAACGGCGCCGGAGCCGCGCAAACAAATTTTTTGTACGCTTTATGACGGCGGCGAAGTGCTGGATAAAGCACTGGTAACGTATTTTAAAGCCCCGCACTCCTACACCGGCGAGGACGTGGTGGAATTTGCCGTCCACGCATCTCCCTATATCAAGGGCAGGCTCTTGGAACTGCTGTGTGAAAACGGGGCTTCTATGGCGCGGCGGGGGGAATTTTCCCAGCGGGCTTTTTTAAACGGTAAAATGGATTTGGTGGAAGCGCAGGGGTTGTGCGATTTGATTGCTTCGGGCAATAAACACGCGCATAAACTGGCTATGGACTCCTTGGACGGAAAACTATCCGCCCGTTTGGACGATATGAAAACCAAACTTTCCGAACTTTTGGCGCAAATAGAGGTCCGCTTGGACGACGTGGACGAGGAAATGACCCCACTTGCGGACGAATTTGTATCCGGACAAATAAATGCCGTTCTGGCGCATATTAAAGCGTTGGCAGACACTTTTTCCGTGGGGAAGTATATTAAAGACGGCCTCAAAACCGCTATCGTGGGCGCCCCCAACAGCGGTAAGTCCAGTTTGCTAAATGCTCTTGTAGGGTTTGACCGGGCGATTGTTTCTTCTGCCAGCGGTACCACGCGCGACACGGTGGAAGAAACTCTGGAAATTAACGGGCAAAAAATCATTTTAACCGATACTGCCGGTATTCGCGAACACGCGCTGGACCCGGCGGAAAAAGAAGGAATGAAGCGCAGCCTAAGAGCCATGCAGGGGGCAGACTTAATTTTGTTTGTGCTGGATTCTTCCAGGCCCCTTACTCCGGAAGAAAAAGATTTGTGGCAAGATATCCGCCAACAGCAAAAGCGTACCCTTATTGTGCTTAATAAAACAGATGCCGTACAAAAACCTGTTTGCCCGTTGGCGGAGTGCGGAAATTATACGGTGCTGCCGGTTTCGTGCAAAACGGGAGACGGATTAAATGCGTTAAAACTGGCTATTACCGCCGATATCAACGAGGCGCAAACGGCAGATGGGCTGATGATTTCCAACTTGCGTCATTACGAAGCCTTGATTAACGCACAAACCGAACTGGAAAGTGCTTTAATCCGCCTGGCCGCGCACGCCGGAGGGGAAATTTATGCCGAGCACCTGCGCCGCGCGCTGAATTATTTACAAGATTTGATTGGAGAGGTAACTCCTGATGATGTTTTGGGAATTATTTTCTCCAAGTTCTGTATGGGGAAATAAATGTTTGTTTGCGAAGATAAGTATGATGTTATTGTAGTCGGGGGCGGACACGCCGGGTGCGAAGCCGCCTTGGCCTCCGCCAAATTGGGGGCTAAAACGCTCCTGCTTACGCAAAGTTTGGATACCGTTGCCCAAATGTCCTGCAATCCGTCTATCGGCGGTATTGCTAAGGGCCAAATCGTGCGCGAAATTGACGCCTTGGGCGGGGCTATGGGCCGCGTAACGGACTGTGCGGCCTTGCATTACCATATGCTTAACACCGGCAAAGGCCCGGCGGTTCACTCACCGCGCGTACAGTGCGATAAGAAAATTTACCAGTTCACCTTTAAGCACTTTTTGGAATTACAGCCCAACTTGGATATTATGCAGGACGAAGCCGTCAAAATTTCCACCTCGGATAATGGTGTAAACGGCGTGCTGACCTTGCGCAACACTTTTTACCATACCAAGACCGTCGTGCTGACTACCGGAACTTTTTTGGCGGGAACCATACATATTGGTACCGAAATGTTTAAGGGCGGACGCTACAACGATATGCCGTCTGACGGATTGGCTAAAAATTTGCGCGAAGAATTACACCTGCATATGCTGCGTTTTAAAACGGGTACGCCTATGCGTATTAACGCACGCGGTTTAGATTATTCTAAATTCCGCTTGCAGCCCTCTGATAATCCGTTGCAGCCTATTTCCCATTTTACGGACGTAAAAGCCCAACAGCAGCGCCGGTTTTTGAGTTGCCACATTACCAGAACGACCTTGGAAACGGATAAAATTCTGCGTAATAACTTCCAACGCTCTGCTATGTATAGCGGAAATATTCACGGGATGGGGCCGCGCTATTGTCCGTCGGTAGAGGATAAAATTAAAAAATTTCCGGACGTTACCAGCCACCCGCTGTTTTTGGAGCCGGAGGGCTTTCACACGGAAGAATATTATATTCAGGGCTTTTCTACCAGTATGCCGGAGGACGTCCAACGCGCGCTGATAAAATCTGTACCCGGTATGGAAAAGGCCTCTATCACGCGCCCCGGTTATGCGGTGGAATACGACTTTTCCGACCCGCGCGATTTGTTTCCGTCGTTGGAAAGCAAACTCGTGCCCAACTTGTTTTTAGGCGGGCAGATTAACGGCACCACCGGCTACGAGGAAGCCAGCGGACAGGGGCTTATAGCGGGTATCAATGCGGCATTAAAAACCTTGGGTAAAGAGCCTTTTGTACTGCGCCGGGACGAAGCCTATATCGGCGTGCTGATTGACGATTTGGTAAATAAGGGTGTAAACGAGCCTTACCGTATGTTTACGTCGCGCGCCGAATACAGGATTTTACTGCGTAACGATAACGCGGACTTGCGCCTGATGCCCCACGCCTTTAAAATGGGATTATTGGAAGAAAAATATAAAGTGCCGTTTGAAAAATACCGCGCGCTGTGCGAAACATTAATTGAACATCCGGGCGCACAACCGGCCGAAACCGACGAAGATTTGTTCCCGTGGACGTTGGAAAAAGCCCGTGCGCACGCCGATATTCATAATAAATATGCCGGTTATTACGAACGCAATAAAAAAGATGCCGAAAAATTGGCGGAAATGGACAATATAAAAATTCCGGAGGGGTTTGACACCTCCTCCGTGCGCGGCATTTTGTTTGAAAGTGCCCAAAAACTGCGTGAGGTAAAACCGCAAACCTTGGGGCAGGCCGGGCGTATCCCGGGTGTAACCCCGGCAGATTTGCAATTACTGGCGGTACATATTGAACGATACCGGAGACTTAAAAATGCTCAAAACGCTGACTGATTTCGCCGCAACGCTTAATTTGCCGCTCTCGCAGAAACAGGCGGAGCAAATGTTATCCTATGCCAACTTGGTGTGGAATAAAAAGGACTTTTTAAACTTAACAAGCGCGGCGGATTTGAACGAAGTCATCACCCGCCATATTTGCGACGGTTTAACCGCGGCAGCCAAGATAAACGGCTTTATACACGCTAAAAAAATGGTTTGCCCGCAGGTGGCCGACGTTGGCGCCGGGGCGGGATATATCGGTATTACAACGGCACTTGCTTTGCCGCACGTTCAGGTAACGCTGGTAGAAAGCATTGAAAAGCGTTGCTCGTTTATGAACTGGGCAATTATGCAACTGGGTATCAAAAATACCAAAGTTAAACAGGCGCGTCTTGGGCAGGGAACAGCGTTTGCGTTTGATTTTGTAACCGAGCGCGCTATGGGCCAACTGCCCGATATTTTGGAAATTTGTTTGGGTGCGCTGAAAGCGGGGGGAGTATTTATTGCCTATCAGGGCGAACACCCGCAGGCGGATATGTGCCACCCGGAAAAATACCAAGGAACTTTGCTGGGCGTAGAGCGGTATCACTTGCCGGACGACAATAAAAAAAGACACTTGGTTTTGTTTGGAAAAATGTAATGGATATCTTTAAAAAGTTAGCCTGTTTTGCGTTGATACTTGCGGTCCTGTTATGCACACCGCACGTATTGCGTTCGTTCGGGCTGACGGCCAAGGATGTGGTAAACGCTTTATTTTCGGAAAAACCGCGTGAGGATGCCGTTCCGCTCCCCGTACCCGAAAAGAAAGCCCCGGCTCCCGCTGCGGACCCCAACCGCGGACACGCGCGGGAAAACCGTCCCGATATTTCGGTGCCGCCTCCGGCTTCGGCCTCGGCGGTGGAATATTCACCCGAGGATGAAAAAAAGTTTAACGAAATGATTTCCGGCTTAGAGCACGTTGCCTTAAATGCGCCCAAGAGCGAAGGAGCCGCTTTGGAGGCGGTACCCGTTCCGGCCTACCGCCCGACGGATTCTGCGCATAAGGTGCGTTGGTCTCCGCCTCCGCCCGGTTTTTTGACGGCAGATACCTTTAACTATTTGATTTATCGCGAAAAAAATCCCGTTACGGAAAATATCAAAACGGTGCTGGATACGATTCACGGTAATTTGATGTTGGATTTAACTCCTTTTACATTGGTTATAAAACCCAATAAAATTTTGGTTATGCTGTTTGGCGAAAAGGACAGTTATATGGGCTTTACCAAGCGTCCGGCGTGGTCAGGTGCTTCTTCCGACTTGCGCGCCGATACAATGTATGTAATAGAGGGGAACAGTTTTTATCCGCTTTCTGTGCACGAACTGACACATTTATATTTTGACGGCTACTTTTTGCCGACGATATCACCCCTCTGGCTTTCCGAAGGGATGGCGGTCTATATGCAGATTTATGCCACCAAGCAAAAGCCCAGTTGGGTGGACAGAAGTCTTTTGCGCATTGTGCAGGGAACTTATATCCCGTTGGAAGAAATGACACAAACCGAGGATATAAGTAATTTTCCCAATGATAAAGCGGAACTGTGGTACACGCAAGCATATAGTTTAGTGGATTATTTGTTAAATTCCCGCACGCGGGACGAATTTTATAAATTAAGCACGGAAATAAAGGCCAAAACACCCTTGCACCAGGCGTTATACCGTGCGTTTGGTATGCCTTTTAATAAGGTAAGTGTCTTGGAAAATGTATGGCTGCACGATTTGCAAAAGGCTTATCAGGCGGGAAAACTGGTTTCGCCCAAGCCCGAACCGCAGAAACCGGCTGTTAAAAAGCCGGAACCTGCCAAACAGCCGCAGACCGCGCCGAAACCGGCCCCCAAACCACAGCCTAAAAAGGCTCCGCAGCAGACCAAAATTAACAAGTTGCAAATGGTGCCCGTGATGAAGTATTAGGAGCGTTTTATGACAGAACAGATTTGGACACATATTCCCATTATGGCACCGCAGATAGCGGATTATTTGCTTACCAATTTTGAAGGTACTTATATTGACGGTACTTTGGGCCTTGGCGGGCATACCAAATATTTTTTAAACCACTTGGGCGCGCGTGCGCGCGTATTGGGGTTTGATAAAGATGAAGAAGCCTTAAAAATGGCCCAAGAGCGCGTAAATGACCCTCGTTTAAGCGTGTTTCATAAAAGTTATACCGAATCTCCTGCGGTACTTAAAGAACTGGGGTTGGAGGGCGCGGACGGGGCCTTGTTTGATTTGGGATTAAGTTCCTACCAATTAGATAACCCGGCCCGGGGATTTAGCCTGTTGCGGGACGGCCCTTTGGATATGCGCTTTGACAAACAAAATCCGTTAAGCGCGGCCGTGATTGTAAACACTTGGCCAATGGCGGAATTAGAGCGCGTTTTGACCCAATACGGCGAGGAACGTAATGCTACTAAAATTGCCTTGGCTATTATGCGCGCCCGCAAAGAAGCCCCCATAGAAACAACCGAACGCTTAAAAGCGGTGGTGGAAACGGTGTACGGCCCCAAGCGCGGAAAAACGCATCCGGCCACACAAACCTTTCAGGCCTTGCGTATTGCCTGTAACCGGGAATTGGAATCGGTAGAGCAGTTGCTTACTTCTTTGGCGGATATTATCAAACAGGGCGGACGGGCGGCTATTTTAACCTTCCACTCGTTAGAGGACCGTTTGGTTAAAACCCATTTTAAAGCCTTGGCGCAAAGCGGCGGGTGGAAACTGGTTACCAAGCACGCCTTGGCCCCGGAATATGAAGAAGTCCACCAAAACCGCCGCTCCCGTAGTGCTAAATTGCGTGTGATTGAAAGAGTGAAAAAATGAAATATTTTGTTTTATTATTTGTTTTATGTTTGTTTGGTTTTATGGTGGTGGCGATGCGCATTGAAATCAACCGCTCGGGCCGTGCTATCAGCCAGTTGCAAAACGAGGTGGAAATTAAAGAAGCCCGCAACCAGTATTTGGAGTTGGAAATTTCCCGTCTGTCCGGCCCGCAGCACGTTACCGCTTTTGCGCAGGACAAGTTGGGCCTTGTTCCCGCAAAGCCGCACGAAATTATTATTTTGGACCCGAAATAACTATGTTAAAAAGACCCCTTTCGTCCCCGGATGTATTTAATGTTAAAAACCGGATGAAGATTGCCGTAAAGGTTATTTTAATTGCTCCGTTGCTGATTTTTTGCAAACTTTTTTATATGCAAACCTTTCAGCACGACGAATTTTCCTCCAAGGCCGAGCGCGCTATTTATAACTATCTGGCCGAGGACCGCCTACGCGGAAAAATATTAGACGTAAACGGCCGGGAACTGGCCGAATCGGTCCGCACGCACTCCTGCGGTGTGAATAAACGCTATGTAAAGGACAAAAATAAAACAGTGGCTTTTTTGTCTGAAACTTTGGGTATTCCCAAAAGCCGTATTTTGGAAAAGTGGAACCGCGCTTCCAACTTTTTCTTTGTGGCTAAAAAGATTAAACCGGATAATTACATTAAAATTTCCCAAATTTTGCGCACTCCGTTGGGGCAAGGGCTGGAACTTACGCCGGAATACGAGCGTATTCACCCATACGGGCAAAGCGTGCTAGATATTGTGGGGGCGGCTAACTCTAAAAACCTTGGTCTTTCCGGCGTGGAAAAGATGTTTAACAGCGAACTCAGCCAAGACATCAGCAAAAGGCGCGCTAAGCGTGCCCGCCGAGGTGAAATCATTTACGACAGAAAATTAAAAGAGGAACTTTCCGTAGCCAATGTGTATTTGACGATTGATGAAGTCGCCCAGTTCTATGCCGAAACAGCCCTCAAACGAGCGGTGGATTCAGTGGGGGCTGAGCACGGAGTGGCTCTTGTGCAGGAGCCTAAAACGGGTAAAATTTTAGCAGCCGCTTCCTACCCGATAAAAGACGGCCAATCATTAGCGTTCCAGTTCACTTACGAACCGGGCTCTACTTTTAAAGCGATTGCTGTTTCCTCCGCATTAGATGCAGGGGTCGTGAGCGTTACGGACAGTATTGATATGGAAGGCCGCCGGTGGGAGATTGCCCGCGGGGTAGTTGTGCGGGACAACCAGCACAAAAAAGATTTCCTTTCTATCCCCGAAATTATGCAACTTTCTTCCAACATCGGGGCCGGGAAAATAGCCGTAGAGTTAGGGGCCAAAAATCTTTTTTATTATATAAAAGCCTTCGGTTTCGGCACGAAGACGGATATCAACTTTAATGGCGAATCCAAAGGCAATGTGCTTCCGTACAACAAGTGGACCAAAGTGGATACCGCCACCAAAGGGTACGGCTATGGGGTGGCCGTTACGCCTATCCAGTTGATTAATGCTTATTCCACCATAGCCAATGGCGGGGTGTTAATGCAGCCGCACCTGATTGACCGTATAGAATACGCAGGCGGCAAGGTGGAAAAACTTTCCAAGCCTGTAAAAATCCGCCGTGTTTTGCGCGAGGAAACCGCCCATACAATGACCAAGGTATTGGAAAGTGTGGTGGAAGCGGGTTCCGGCAAGCGTGCGCGTATTACGGGCTATAATGTAGCCGGAAAAACGGGTACGGCTGAAAAGTTGAGCAAAGAGGGGGGCTATGCCAAACGCAGCCATATTGCTTCGTTCTGCGGCTTTGTCCCGGCCAGCGACCCGCAATTTACGATTTTAGTGGTTTTGGATAATCCCGCCAAATATACCTTTGGCGGTACCGCCGCCGCACCGGCATTTAAAGAAATTGCCGAGCGGTTATTAGCCTTAAAGGGCATCGCTCCCGACCAGTTGGATTTTGAACCGGGCGCAAAAATTTGATTTAAGGAGACCGTATGAAACTTAATTTATCTGTCCGCAAAATTGCGGAAATTACCGGAGCGGAACTGATTTCGTCTGCACCGGATACAGTTGTAACCTCTTTTGTAACCGATTCGCGCGTAGTGGCTCCGGGAGATGCTTTTATTGCCTTAAAAGGCCAAAAACACGATGCACGCAAATTTATCCCCGATGTGCTAAGCAAAGGGGCGGCTGTCATCTTGGCGGAAAAAGGCTTTGAGGTTCCGCAAAAGGCCAAGGCGTCATTTTTACTGGTGGAAGATTCTTTAAAAGCCTTGCAAGCACTGGCCAAATACCACCGCTTAAACAGCACCTTAAAGGTGGCCGCCATTACTGGCTCTAACGGAAAAAGCACCACCAAACAAATGCTCCGCGCCATCTGCGAAACCGCTGGCGAAACCGCCGCCAATATGGGCAATTTTAATAACCAGTTCGGCGTACCCTTTTCTTTATTGGAAATTCAGCCCAAACACAAATACGGCATATTTGAGTTGGGGGCTTCCCATCCCGGAGATATTTTGGAAACGGCCTCTTTGGCGGTGCCGGATGTGGCGGTAATTACCAATGTGGGGCCGTCGCACCTGGAATTTTTCCACGATTTGGAAACCATTTATAAAACTAAAACCGAAATTGCCCAATGTTTAAATTTTGGCGGGACCTTGGTGTATAACGCTGATGATGAATATTTATCCCGCCTGAAAACCGAATTTAAGGGCAAAAGTTTGTCTTTTGGCTTTCATCCGGGGGCGGACTTGCAGATTTTGGATACCGAAAAATTTTCATTTACCTATAAAGGCGAAGCCTATGTGTTGGATTTAAACTTGCCCCGGCACGATAAGTTAAATGCGGCGGCGGCCGCGGCGGCGGCTATTGCATTAGGCCTGTATATGGATAATGTAAAAAAAGGGCTTCTTTCTTTTACGCCGATGCCAATGCGTATGGAGCATTTGCATAAAAACGGGGTGGAGTTTATCTTAGATTGCTACAATGCCAACCCGGCCAGTATGAAGAACGCCTTGGAAATTTTGGGCCGCGCTTCTGCCGAGCCGCGCGTAGCGGTGTTGGGCGATATGAAGGAACTGGGCGAAACCTCCAAGGAATACCACCGTTTGGTGGCGAGAGAGGTGCTGGATAACCATATCAATTATTGCTTTTTGGCAGGGCCGGAAATGAAATATGCCTACGAGAAGTTGCAAACTGCGCCGGGTGTAAAAGTATTTTATGCCCAAGCACCCCAAGGGTGGACGGGGGAGTTAAAAAAGGTGCTTTCTAAGGGGGGGACCTGTTTGGTAAAGGCTTCCCGCTCTATGAATTTTGAAAATATTTTAAAGGAGATTTAAACTGTGCTTTATTATTTGTCGCAATTTACTGATAATTTCAGTTTTTTAAATATTTTTAATTATATTACGTTCCGTACCGGAGCGGCAATATTTACGTCTTTTTTGCTGACCCTTTTAATTGGTCCCAAGGTGGTAACGAAACTTCGTTCCTATAAAATTCAGCAAATTGAACGCCAATACGGTCCCGCTTCCCACTTATCTAAAAACGGCACGCCGACAATGGGCGGTTTGCTGATTTTCGTCAGTTTAATCGTTAGCGTACTTTTGTGGGCGCGGCTAGACAGCAATTATATTTGGTTGCTTATTTTTACCACCGTTACGCTTGGTATTGCCGGTGTAATGGACGATTATACCAAACTTGTAAAAAAGAACCCGGAGGGGATGAAGTCTTCTATTAAACTGGCAATCCAGTTATTTACGGCGGTAGTGGTGGTAGGATATTTGGCCTTAAATCCGCCCAATGGGGAATATTCCACTGCGCTTATTATTCCGTATATGAGCAAAATGTTTATTGACCTGTCGGTATTTTATTTTGCGTTTGCAATGCTGGTGATTGTCGGCTCGTCTAACGCTACGAACTTAACCGACGGCTTGGATGGGCTTGCAAGCGGCTGTATGGTATTTACGGCGGCTACTTACGGGATTGTGGCATACTTGGCGGGTAACTTCCACTTTGCGGACTACTTAAAGATTATTTATGTGCCTGGGGCGGGGGAAATCACTGTGTTTATGGGCGCGCTCATCGGGGCTTGTATGGGGTTTTTGTGGTTCAATTCGTACCCTGCGCAGGTGTTTATGGGCGATACGAGTTCCCTCTTTTTGGGCGGGGTAATCGGCACGGCAGCCCTGTGCGTAAAGCAAGAACTTTTGCTCCCGATTGCAGGCGGTATTTTTGTGTTGGAAACCGTATCCGTTATGCTCCAAATGGGATACTTTAAATTAACGCACGGCAAGCGGCTTTTTAAAATGGCGCCGATTCACCACCATTTTGAATTAATGGGTGTGCCGGAGCCGAAGGTAATCGTGCGCTTTTGGATTGTGGGCGCAATGCTGATGCTTTTGGCCTTAGCCTCGCTTAAAATCCGTTAACGCTTATGAAACTATTTAACAAAGCGCCCCAGCGGCGCAATACCTTTACACGGCGGCCTGCTCCCCGGGCCGTGCGGGGCTTTGCCGGTGCACGGCAGGACGGGTGGAGCCCGCTCAAATTAGATATATACATAGCCTTCATTGCCTTTGCGTTCGTGCTTTTTGGGCTGATTTTTACTTATTCGTCTAGTGCGTTTGACTCTACGCTCTTTTTTAAACGCCAATTGCTGTTTGATTTCTTAGGTGTGTTGGCGGCGTTGTTTCTATCGCAGACGTTTGACCGCCTGATACGCATTAAAATTTTTAAGCCGATTAACTTGCTATTCTTTACTTGGGTGTTACTTGTTATCGTGCTTTTTACCCGTCAGCAGGCCAATGTGCACCGTTGGATTGACTTCGGTTTTTTTAAATTGCAGCCCTCCGAAATCGCCAAAGTAACTTTGGTTATTTATATTGCCGACTATTTGGATAAAGTGGCCGGAAGGTTAGCCAAAAATTGGAAACTGCTTATTAATCCTATGATAGTGGCGGGGATTACATTAGTGCTTATTTTGGCGGAAAAGGACTTGGGTACGCCTATGCTGATGGGGGCGGTATTTGCCTTTATGCTCTTAATGGCGGGTGCGCGCTTTTTGCACTTGTGCGTACCGGGGGTATTATTGTTGCCGGTGTTGTACCACTTGCTGTTTGGGGTGGGGTACAGGCGTGACCGTATGCTTTCCTTTTTAAACCCGTTCGCCACCGAGGGCACTACGGGCTACCAGTTGGTGCAATCGTTTCTGGCGGTAGGGTCCGGCGGGTGGTTTGGAAAGGGGCTAGGCAACAGTGAACTGAAACTGGAATATTTGCCCGCCGCCCATACGGACTTTATCTTTTCCATTATGTGCGAGGAAGTGGGCCTTTTTGGCGGGGCGATTATTATTAGTCTCTTTTGTTGGCTGCTTGTCCACGGGGTGCAGTTGGCCCGCGTGGCAAAAACGCATTTTCGCAGTTTGACTATCTTTGGCCTGACGATTACAATTTGTATGCAGGCATTTTTTAATATGGCTATGGCCATTGGTTTAGTGCCTACAAAGGGTATTGCCTTGCCGTTTTTTTCCTACGGTGGTTCGTCTGTGATTATGACGCTGGTGATGATTGGCATTATCCTTAATTTGGCGGCGGTGGATAATACGCAGAATAATCTGCGCGAGGACATCACGCATTTTAAAAACAGGAAAAAATAATATGAACAAACGCTTTTTGATTGCTTCCGGCGGCACCGGCGGACATTTTTACCCCGGTTTTGCTCTTGGCGAAGAATTTAAACGCCAAGGGTGCGAGGTGCTTTTTGTCGTCCGTAAAGACGACCCCGCCGCCAAGGTGTTATCTGCGCACGGACTTTCCTATAAAGAAATTGATTTTATGGGTTTCCCTCGCTCTGTTAACCCCGTGCGGCACGTTAAATTTGTGTGTAAATTGGTAAAATCCTTGCTCCAAACACGCCAAATATTGCGGGTTTTTCGGCCGGAGGTGGCTATCGGTACGGGTGGATATATTTCTTTCCCGCTTATTTTTATGGCGCATTTTATGGGCGTAAAAACGGCCGTGCACGATTCCAACGCCTGTTTGGGCCTGGCAAACAAGGTGTGCGGAAAATTTGCAGACCTGTTTATGTTGGGCTTGTCGACGACGGAGAAAGTGAAAAACGGCGTTTTGACAAGCACTCCGGTGCGGGCTGAGTTTGGTTTGCCCGCGAACCGTGCCACGCAATTACAGGCACTAAAACTGGACCCTGCAAAGCCAACCGTTCTAGTGGTGGGCGGAAGCCAAGGAGCCAAAGATTTAAACAATGCGGTGGTTGCTTGTGCCAAGGTTTTTTCCAACTGGCAATTTATTCACATCACGGGAGAGCGGTGGTTTGAAAGCGTGCATGGCTTGTATGCCGGGTTATCCAATGCCGCCGTATTGCCTTATTCGCACGAAATTTACGCGCTGATGAAAGCGGTTGATTTGATTATTTGCCGGAGCGGTGCAAGCACGCTGGCTGAACTGGTGTGCTGTAAGTTACCCGCAATTTTGGTGCCGTTTCCGCACGCGGCGGCAAACCACCAATACTACAATGCTAAAATTTTTGCTGAGGCGGGGTGCGCGCAAATCGTGTTGGACGATGAACAGTTGCCAACGCGCTTATCTAGTGTATTTAAGGGGCTGACCCAAGGCCAAGTGGGCGCAAAACTGGCCGCTATGCGTGCCGGGTATGATAAGTTGGCCCTGCCTAATCCCTTAACGGCGGCGCAGACCATAGCGGAGCGGTTAAAGAGTTTGTAGTTATAAAAGCAGGGGGCATCCTGAAAAGTCGGCCGGCGCGGAGCGTTCCAGACTCTGTTGTTGTTAAAATAAGGCATAGATACTGGACAGAAACCTTCCAGTATGACCTTTATTTTTATAAATACACAACGACACAAAATGTTCTTTTGTTTTATTGTCATTTCCGAGTCTTGTAGTCGGAAATCTGTCGTTTTTTTAATAAAAACAGATCCCCGACTAAATTCTCGGGGATGACGGCAACGACAAGGGATAAGACAAGTAATCCTATACCAACATCTAACACATAAAAAAACACCCCAGAGCGAAAATTCCCCGGGGTGTGTTTTATATTAGGCCCGATTACATCCCTTGGATAAATTTACACATTTGTCTCCCTAATTCTTCATCCTCGTCGCCAACCGAACAGTTTTTGTCAGTTGTATTATCAGGGCCGTACCAAAAGTTGTAAATGTAGTTATCAGGATTCCCGTCATCCGTTCTCCAAACATCCACCCAGTTATCATTAGTTAATTCGTAAACAAAATATTTGGTTGTGTAATAATAACAACTATAATTGCCACTATTATTTGTCCATTTTCCGCCCTTTAAAGTAACATCAGCAATTTGGCTTTGGGTACATACATCATCCTCAGGGTTTGCCTGCTGGTGGCGTTGGATTGCATCCACAATCGCCTTGGCGTTAATAAGCCCTTCCGTTAAGCGAGCCTTTTCCACGGCGGTTTCGTATTGCGGCAAGGCAATGGCCGATAAAATGCCGATAATCAGCACCACGACCAAGAGTTCAATTAAAGTAAAGCCCTTGTTGTTCATATTATCTCCTTAAAAAAGTTTACACACATAGTATATCAATTTTGGCGCGTTCTTCAAGCAGAACCTTTACAAACAAAAGAAAATTAATTATACTAATATGTGAACATATGTTCATATATCAGTATAATAGGACTTAATTATGAAGAAAACCCCACCACACATTTGCAAACCATCCTTGCAACTGCCCGACGATACACTCTATGATTTGGCTGACCTGTTTAAAGTGTTTGGCGACAGCACGCGCCTGCGCATTTTGTGCGCTCTTTTTAATTGTGAACAATGCGTACAGCATATTGCGGACGAATTGGGGATGACGCACTCCGCCATTTCGCACCAGTTGCGCTTTTTAAAGCAAAACAAACTTGTCAAAAGCCGCCGCTCGGGAAAAACGGTTTTTTATTCATTGGCGGATGAACACGTCAAACGCATTTTTAACCAAGGGTTAGAACACATACAGGAGGGGTTATGAGTCATCATCACGAATGTGCTTGTACCGCTTGCCACGCCTGCTCGTGTGCCCAAGGGAAGGAAGGTGAACCACGCGGCGAGTGGAAAAAATTAGCCTTAGCGGCGGGGTTGTTTTCCTTGGGTTTTTTCTTACCTGTTCCGCTTGCTATTAAACTGCCCTTTTATTTGGCGGCTTATTTTATCAGCGGGATTGAGGTATGGCAGGCTTGCTATTCCAATGTAAAAGCGGGCCAATGGTTTGACGAAAATTCCCTTATGGCGGTGGCCACTTTGGGGGCGTGGTGCATTGGGGAATTTCCCGAAGCGGTGGCTGTAATGCTGTTTTACCAGGTGGGGGAATTGTTGCAGGAATATGCGGCGGGTAAATCGCGCCGGAGTATTGTTCGTTTAATGGATTTACGGCCCGATTTCGCCCGCTTAATAAAGTTTGGCAAAGAGGAAAAGGTCGCCCCGCAAACAGTTAAGCCGGGTGAGGTGGTACTCGTTTTGCCGGGGGAGCGTGTGCCGTTAGACGGGGTGATTGAAAGCGGAAGCGGCCATTTGGATACCTCCGCCTTGACGGGGGAATCCCGCCCGGTAACCGCCCAAGCGGGGCAGCAGGTGTTGGCGGGGGTAATCAGCGTGGACGGCACGCTTCGCGTAAAGGTGGAAAAGACTTATGAAAATTCCGCAGTTGCCAAGATTTTGGAACTAGCCGAAAATGCCGCCAGCAAAAAATCGTCTGCCGAAAAATTCATCACGCGCTTTGCCCGTATTTACACGCCTGCGGTGGTGTTTGCGGCTGCGGCGGTAGCCGTTCTGCCACCGGTTATTTTGGCAGATGCTTCGTTTAAAACGTGGTTTTACCGCGCACTTATTTTCTTGGTAATTTCCTGTCCGTGCGCACTTGTTATTTCCGTGCCGCTCGGTTTTTTTGGCGGTATTGGGGGTGCGGCCAGAAATGGGGTGCTGATTAAGGGCAGTTCGTACTTGGAACAATTATCGCGTCTTTATACGTTGGCCTTTGACAAAACGGGCACGCTCACGCAAGGGGTATTTGCGGTTACAGGCCTTTTTCCCGCTGGAAACACAACGGAAAAGGAATTGCTCAAATTGGCGGCTGCCGCTGAGCATTATTCCAACCACCCGGTAGCCAAAGCCATTTTAAAAGAGGCTGAAATAAAGCCGCAAACCCCGGAAACGGTGCAAGAGATACCCGGCGAGGGGATTTGCGCCTCTATGAAAAACACACAAATTTTAGCAGGAAACGAACGTTTAATGGCGCGCTATAACGTGGCGGACGTACAGACCGGGCGCGGAACGTGCGTATATGTGGCGGAAAATGGCTTTTTTAAAGGGCGTATAGAACTGGGCGATAAGGTAAAGCCCGGCACTGAGGAAGCCTTAAAAACCTTGCAAAACGGGCTTGTTCACCAAGTGGTGATGTTGAGCGGAGACAGTATCTCCGCTGCCGAAAAAACCGCCTACGAACTACATATAAAGCACGTTTACGCAGGTCTGTTGCCAGCAGGCAAGGTGGAAATTTTGGAAAAATTAATATCAGGCACGCCTAATGGGCTTGCCACGGCCTTTGTGGGCGACGGTATTAATGATGCGCCTGTTTTGGCGCGTGCCGATTTGGGAATAGCAATGGGGGCGCTTGGCTCTGATGCCGCCATAGAAGCCGCCGACGTGGTGCTGATGACCGATGAGGTAAAAAAGATTGTTTCGGCAATTAAAATTTCCCGCAAAACCCTGCGTGTAATTAAGCAGAATATTGTCTTTGCGCTAGTGATTAAAGCCGGAGTGTTGGCTTTGGGTGCGGCGGGGCTGGCTAATATGTGGAGTGCCGTTTTTGCCGATGTCGGCGTATGTTTATTGGCGGTGGCAAACTCCTTGCGCCCCTTGTATTTTAAGGAGTAGTGATAGCATACGATAGTTGTTCGGTCCGCAAGGCGCGGCGGGGCTGCCGCGTGTTTTGGCGGCCTGCCAGGCTTTGGAAAAAAGGTAGATTCTGAAACAAATTCAAAATGAACAATAAAATAAATATGCTATAATAAACGCAGTGCGCAAGGGCAACCTTGCACCGACAATTTAATGTTTTTGGAATCCTATTGAAGAATAGGAAGGCTTTGGAAAATCCAAAGTTCTGAGAGAGTCCAAAAAACAGTTAGTTTAGGCAGAAGATGAGGGGAAGTCATGAGCCTCTTGTCTTCTGCCGAGTGTTTCGCACATATTTATATGGGCGAGACCACGGCTGTTTATTGGCAAGACTTCTCTCAGACTTGTCCTAACCAGCCGTTTTTTTTAAGCCTTCCTTCGCTTTTTCCGCTTTGTTACTGCTTCATTTTTCATAGGTTCCGTTCGCTTTCATACGTTACAGCACATACGTATGAACGGGAAAGGGGCTTATGCACATCTCCGCCAAGAGTCAGGGCCCCTTTTCCCTGTTTTGTGGAGGAACTTGTTATGAAAATCGCCGTCGTTATTCCGTCTAAAAATGGGTTGCACCATATGAAAGAGTGTTTGCCTACCGTATTGGCTGCTGCCAAAAAATCTACCGTTCCTGTCAGCGTTACCGTAGTGGTGGGGGATTCTGCGGACGGTTCTATGCAAGAGGCTCCTGTACTTTTCCCGCAAGTGAAATTTTTAGAAAACCCCAAACACGGTGCTTCGTCAGCGCGCAATTTGGGGGTAAGCGACTCGCAGGGGGAGTGGCTGTGTTTTTTGGATAATGATGTTTTTGTTGACGAAGATTTTTTCAATACGGCCCAAAAATATTTACGTCCGGATGTGTTTTGCGTAGCGTGCGCCGGTTATTGTGCTTATCCTAAAAAAGCCGGCGCGTGGGAACAGTTGGACGGCGTAAAATTATTGGGTTGGAAAAAGGGGTTTCCCCGCTTTACGCACAATATTTATAATGAATTTTTGCCGGAAATGGTGGAATATCCTTCGTGGGGTGTGCAGGGAGCATATTTCTTTTGCCAGCGGAGTTATTTTGATTTGTTAGGTGGTTTTGACGAAAATTTGGACCCGTATATGTTGGAAGAAACAGACTTGGTTTATCGCGGGTTAAAACGCGGTTGGAAAGTGATTTATGCACCTGATACCAAGCCCCGCCACAAATGCGGAGGCACGATTAACAGTAAAAAGAACAAATTTACGCAGTTTTTATCCAAGCGCAACCGCACTTGGTTTGTGTGGAAAAATGTACACGATACGTCGCTTTGTTTGGCACATTGGCTGCGTTTTATTTTGTCGTTTTCGCCGCGTTTGTGGAAGGAATGTTTGCGGGAATATTCTGTTTTTCATCAAGCCGCTTTACACGAAAAATCTGCCCGTAAAAAGACGGATTTAGAACTCTTGGAAGAGTCCAAAAAATTTGAACAAAAATGTAATACAAAAGAAGTGGAATTACGCCAACAGAAATTAAATATCAAATTGGGTGTAGATTATTTACAGGCACGTTTAAACCGATATACACATAAATATAATTCTGTAAATAAAATTGCAACGCATATGATGTGGGCTTGTTTGTTATCTGCTATTAGTAAAAAACAGAAAAACAAACCTCTGTCCGGGCCTATACGCATTTGTTTAACCATAGAAGGTGGTATGGGGGATATGTTAATGAGCCTAAACTGGGCAACGGCTTTTTATATAAAATTTTGTAAAGAGAAAAATATAAATTTTTTTGTATGTTGCCATAAAATATCCCTCTTGCCACACTTAACCGAAACTTTAACTTGTTTTGTATCTGAAAGTGAAAGAGATTCACAATATTTTGATTTAAAAATTACTTGTAACAGAAGCCCTATTGTTCAATATGCTAATTTACAACGCCTACCAACAGGATTGCTTGGCTATGTGGAAAAACTACTGGATTTGGAACGAGAAAATAAATATTTTTTAACAGTTCCATATAAGGATTGCATCACTCAAAATATTTTATCTAATCTGCAAAAGCGTTGGGCACAACCTGATTTAGTAAATGAATTTAATTTACAGGAAGATTGGATACTTTCTGTGCCCATAGAGCAAGAAAAAGAAACATTGCAAAAATTTGGATTAACTACAAAAAAATATATCACCATAAACCGCGAAGTGGGCGATACTCAATTAGTAGACAGCACCAAATTGTGGCCGTTGGAGTATTACAGAAAATTAATTGCTGATTTAAAAGAAACCGCTCCCCAATACCAAATTATTGAGGTTGGGTGTGGTAAAGGCGAGCGTTTAGGAAATGCCGATAAAAATCTAGCAGGAAAAACCTCGTTAGAAGAAATAAAAGTCATTTTAAAGCACGCCCTTTTGCATATAGATAGTGAGGGCGGCCTTGTCCACTTGCGCCACGCGTTAAAAGGGGGCGCGTCTTGTGTATTTTTTGGTCCCAGTTCGCCAGCGGTATTAGGTTATTCCGAGAACCTAAATCTGTGTAGCCACGCCTGCCCCATACATTGCGAATTTTATTCCCGCACGTGGCAAGAGTCTTGCATAAAGAAAAATCATATTTGTATGAATACTATTATGGAAAAAGACGCATTAAAACAAATTCAAATTAAATTGGGAGTTTAATGAGGTGTATTATGGAAAACGAAGATAAGTTATACTTTCAACGTAAATATGGATATTCCAAAATCTTACTTTTTATTCATTTAATGGGAAAATATATTAAAGACCTATATCATCCGGTAAAATCTAAAAAGCCACAAGTTTTCGGAAAAGGAAATATTATCCCTTTTGTGCCGAAAGGAGTGCAAATAGAAATATATGGCGATAACAACAAGGTGGAAATTGACCCTTCTGTAAAAAAATGGGATGGACGTATTGTAATAGGCAATCCGGGTACAAATACGCCTACACATAACTGCCTTGTTAGAATTGGTAAAAATTCTGATTCTAATGGAGTATGGATTGATTTATTAGAGGATAATTCCGCAGTTATTATCGGTAATAATTGTATGTTGTCTTGGAATATTCATATTTTTGCCAGCGACTCTCATACCATTTATGATGCTAAAACAAAAAAATTACTAAATTGGGGCAAAGAGATTATCATTGGCGATAATGTTTGGGTGGCTATGGACTGCACTGTTTTGAAGAATAGTTTGATCGCTAAAAATTGCGTGGTGGGGGCTTCGGCTGTGGTGGCCGGTAAATTTACCGAAGAAAACTGCGTGATTGCCGGAAATCCCGCCAAAGTAGTAAAACGCGGTGTGGCTTGGGATAGACGCAGGCCTAAGGAATATATTACACAGTATCCTATGGAATAAAAAAATCCCCGCGGTTTAGACACCTCGGGGATTTTTTAAAGCAACTAAACCAGTTAATCGGCTAACCAAGCCGGGTCTTGTACGCAGAACTTTTCCGGGTCCACCATACCGTTTAAGGTGGCTACTTCTTTCTTGCAGTTTTTCCACCCTCTAAACGTCTCGGACACGGTGGCAAAGGCAATGTTCATATGTGTATTTTGACCGAATAACACGCCCACCATACCGCCTTTGTCTGCCAAATCCGCCCCTTGGCGCAAGGCTTCGCGCTGGGATATCTCGCCCAACATTACCCGGGAAAAGAGTACGTTTTCCGCCACATCTACATAATTGGTAAGCGGGTCCGGTAAAAAGCCATCGGAACCATACACTTGCCCAAAGGTTACGCGAATATTATTCTTTTTGGCTAATGCCAGGGCTTCGGTTTCTTTGGTTAATGCCCGCTGCCCCAGTGAAATAGCCTTTTTAAAGTTTTGCTTTCTAACGGCTTCGCGGCATTGTGCCGCATCCTCTTTGATTTGCTGGAACTGCGTTACCAACAGTTGTTTGGCAACGGCCTGGTCCGCCGGGGCTGCACTGACCGGCCATGCCAAGGATAATACTAATGCAATTAATAAATGTTTTTTCATAATCAACACCTTTACCTATATTTATAGTATAGAGAGTTTTATGGAAAAAAGCAAACAAAAAGCCCCAAGGTTGATTCCCCGGGGCTTTTGTAAAGCAATTTTTTATTTGCGTTTGTAGGCCAATACGTCTTTGGCGGCGGCTTGCGCAGCGGCCAGGCGCGCTATCGGCACGCGGAACGCGGAGCAGGACACATAAGTAAACCCTTTGCGGTGGCAGAATTCCACGCTGGCAGGGTCCCCGCCGTGTTCGCCGCAGATGCCCACCTTCAAGTTAG
>OIYP01000046.1_pt1 | contig 89806 bp, 79 predicted proteins | sample 1588261 | NCBI WGS metagenome assembly OIYP01 (sample SAMN03283293) | human gut metagenome | biome: human-associated habitat; material: feces | host: Homo sapiens | place: Peru | collected 2012 | reverse complement strand
CGCCGTAGGTGTCTACGATGATCTTACGGCCGGTCAGTCCGCTGTCGCCGTTAGGTCCGCCGATCACGAAACGTCCGGTCGGATTTACAAAGAATTTGGTGTTCTCATCTACCAGTTCCTGTGGCAGGATCACATCAAATACATGTTTTTTGATATCTTCGTGGATCTGCTCCTGTTCTACATCCGGATCATGCTGTGTGGACAGAACGACTGCATCCAGCCTTGCCGGTTTTCCGTTTTCATCGTATTCTACGGTAACCTGTGTTTTTCCGTCCGGTCTTAAATAGGACAATGTTCCATCTTTGCGGATCTTTGTCAACTGACGTGCCAGTTTGTGTGCCAGTGCGATCGGGTATGGCATATATTCTTCGGTTTCGTTTGTTGCAAAACCAAACATCATACCCTGGTCACCTGCACCGATTGCTTCGATCTCATCATCGGACATCTTGTTTTCTTTGGCTTCCAATGCCTTGTCAACTCCCAGAGCGATATCGGCAGACTGCCGATCCAGTGCTGACATAACAGCCATGCTCTTGTAATCAAAGCCCATATCCGAGCTTGTATATCCGATTTCTTTAACTGTATCACGGACAATTGCCGGAACATCAAGTACGGCTTTGGTTGTAATCTCGCCTGTTATCAGAGCAAATCCTGTACAACACGCAGTTTCACATGCAACCCTGCTCATCGGATCCTGTTCCATGCAGGCATCTAAGATTGCATCGGAAATGGCATCACAGACCTTGTCAGGATGGCCTTCCGTTACTGATTCGGATGTAAATAATCGTTTCTCCATCTTTTTCCTCCTATTTGTTAAAAACGCATAAAAAAACCGCTTTACAAAAAGCGGACCACATTAGACATAAAGATCCTCTTATTGTTCGAATATCTCGCTCAGGTTGGCACCTTCCTCTGTCTGTAGGGGTTGCCGTGGCTTCACCGATCCTCTGTATCTCCACCACTCTGAATAAGAGCCTTACCAATATTGAATTTTCATATCTAAACACACTATATTCGAAAACACAGAATGCGTCAAGTCCTATTTTATGATATCAGGGTCAAAAGGTCAAAAAGTCGTTCGTACCTGTACGATAAGACTTTTGAACCTGGGACCTGTCAATTGACATACTCTTCGAAAAAAAGGTATAATATCATAATCCATGATACCAGGGTCAAAAGGTCAAAAAATCGTTCATGCCTGCACGATAAGATTTTTGAACCCGGGACCAGCCAAACATGAGAAAGCAGCGATTTACGCAGTAAATCAGTGAATTTCGAATGTTTGAAAATTGTGCAAATGTGTGAAAGAAGGATACTGTGAAAAAATTACCCAGATCCGGGCTTACCCCCGGTATGATCGTCGGTGAAGATATCTTCAGCTATTCCAACCAGCTCATTGTGCCGAAAGGCTCGGTGCTTACAGACAAGGTCATCACCAGACTCGAATTTTATGCAATTCCATATATAAAAATAGAAGATACCAGCCAAGAAGAAGCCGGCTCCGATACGACAGCCGATATTCCCATTGATGCTTCCACGGAAAGTATGGCTTATTCGGACCAGATCCGGTCCAGCCCCCAATTTATCCGGTACAAGACTGATTTTGATAATACGATTGGGGATTTTAAGGATAATATCAATGACATTGTCCAAAAGGGTGCCAAAATAGACACCAATGAGCTGCTCACACAGGCTACCCATCTGATCAGCAGCACCTCCAATACCTCCGATTTTTTTAATATGCTTCACAATATGCGCCAGTATGACGACCTGACCTTTGCACATTGTATGAATGTTGCTCTGATCAGCAATATTCTCGCAACCTGGCTTCATCTGCCACAGGACAAGGTTGAAACAGCGACACTCTGCGGTCTTTTGCACGACATCGGCAAGCTTGCCATTCCCGATCAGATCATCAAAAAGCCCGGAAAGCTTACCGACGCTGAATACAAGACCATAAAGACGCATACGATTGAAGGCTACAATATCTTAAAGAATCAGGATATCAGTGAGCACGTCAAAAATGCCGCTTTAATGCATCATGAAAAATGTGATGGTTCCGGCTATCCGTTTGGTCTAAAAGGTGACAAGATCGATCCCTTTGCCAAGATCGTAGCCATAGCGGATGTTTATGATGCCATGACAGCGGCAAGGGTATACCGCGGTCCGTTGTGTCCGTTCCAGGTCATCGACATTTTCGAAAAAGAAGGTCTCCAGAAATACGAAGCCTCTTTTATATTGAAATTTTTACAAAATGTTGTAAACACCTATATCAACAACCGCGTACTGTTATCCGACGGAACAGTCGGTGATATCGTATATATCAACCAGTCCGCACTGTCCAGACCCATGATAAAAAGCGGCAGCCGTTTTATTGATCTGTCCGCCCATCCGGAATTGTATATCGAAAAGATCTTGTAAACGCAAAATAAAAAAGACTATATCGATAGTCTTTTTTATTTTGTCCTGTTTTAATCTGTATTTGTTTCATACATCCGTCTGCTCAAAATGCAGATAAAGCCATAGCAGCTATGAAACTCTCAATTTGAACTTCCGGATATCTTTTTCATCAGAAACCTTTTCAATCAATCCGCCCAGGCTTCTCAGCTTGACATCAAAATCCTCATATCCTCGTTCAATGTAAAAGATATCATCCACAATCGTAAATCCGTCAGCTGCCAGCCCTGCGATAACCAATGCCGCTCCGGCCCTTAAATCAGGGGCACTGATATGTGCGCCGGTATATTTGGGAACTCCGGTAATAATGGCCGAATTGCCTTCCACCTTGATGGATGCACCCATTCTCGCCAGCTCGTCAACATATTTGAAACGATTTTCAAAAATACTCTCTGTTACAATACTGTTGCCGTTGGACAGTCCCAGTGTCATAGTGATCTGCGGCTGCATATCCGTCGGAAAGCCGGGATACGGCAATGTCTTAACCTGTGTATATGATAATGGTTTGGAAGAAACCACTCTGACGGCATCATCACTTTCTTCGATCTCACAACCGATTTCCTGCAGTTTGGCACTGATTGACTCCAAATGCTTGGGAATCACGTTTTTAACTGTGATATCACCCTTTGTTGCCGCAGCAGCAACCATGAAGGTACCGGCCTCAATCTGATCCGGAATAACAGAATACTCTGTCTTGTGGAGCTTTTCCACACCCTTGATACGGATCACATCCGTACCTGCGCCCTTGATATGGGCTCCCATACTATTGAGGAAGTTGGCAAGATCAACAACATGCGGCTCCTTGGCTGCATTTTCAATGATAGTCTGTCCTTCTGCAAGTGTAGCTGCCATCATAATATTGATCGTCGCACCGACAGAAACAACATCCAGATAAATATGATTGCCAACAAGCTTATCCGCCTGCGCAACAATCAGTCCGTGCGCAATCTTCACTTCGGCACCCAGTGCCTTGAAGCCCTTGATATGCTGGTCGATTGGCCGGCTTCCGATATTGCATCCACCGGGAAGTGCGACCTCTGCTCTTTTATATTTTCCAAGTAAAGCACCTAACAGATAATAAGATGCTCTGATTTTTTTGATAAAGTCATCTTCAATTACAACATCATGAATCGTGGAACCGTTAACTTTGATGATGTGGCGGTCAACCTTCTGGATCGTGGCACCCACGCTCTCCATCGCCTGCATCAATACATTGGTGTCTCTAACATCGGGTAAATTCTCTATAATAACTGTTTCATCTGTCATAATGGAAGCAGCCAGAATTGCTAATGCTGCATTTTTTGCGCCGCCGATCTCGACTTCGCCTACCAGGGGATTTCCCCCCTTGATTGCATATTGCTCCATAATGCACCTCAGTCTTTTCTTTCTAAATATCACGGTATATTATATACCACCTGCATGGATATTGTAAACGCTGAAATTAAATTTGTTCATTTTAATTGTTTTTATAACGATCAATTCATATAATCCAGCGGATTGACCTGACATCCGTTGATCAGAATCTCAAAATGCACATGCGGTCCGGTGCTGACACCGGTATTACCGCTCAATGCAATCTTCTGTCCCTGTTTTACATGCTGTCCCACAGAAACAAGCACCTTGCTCAGATGACCGTAACGCGTCTGGCGTCCATCCTCGTGATTGATATATACGACATATCCGTATCCACTGCCCCATCCGGCTCTTGCAACGGTTCCGGATGAAGATGCCATAACAGCTGTTCCGATCGGTGTCGCCCAGTCAATTCCCTTGTGGTAAGAGGATGCCCCACGCTTGGGAGCGCTTCTTCTTCCAAAGCCACTGGAAAGTCGTCCCCCGGAGATCGGCTTTATATAGGTGGGCGGTGTCTTGGTACCGATTTCCACTACCTTTGCCACCGGTGCTATTGTTACCTGCTCCTTTAAGATCTGAGTATCCTTTACATTGTTGTTGTGGTATGTGACGATTGCCGCAACATTTCTATGACCGGCCGACGGCTGGGTCAGGACTTTGGATTCGGTCGTGTACCAGTCATCATTGTATACATATTCGACAGGCGCATCGTAATCTTCTTCGTAGTAGATCTCTTCCTCGCGTCCAACCGAAAGAACCGGCTCCGGTATCGTGATGATCAGTTCATCCCCTGCGCGGATCATGGAATTTTCATCTTCCAGATTTTCATTCATTTCTATGATACGGTCAAGCGGGATGTCAACCTTGAGCGCAATTTCCGACAACGTATCTCCCGGCTGTACCTCATAGACCGCATTTTTCTCCTGATCCTGTGTCAGAATCGCTGTCGCAGTCTCAACATCGGAGATCTCACTGTCAGGCAGATAAGTCTCTATCACTTCAATTTCATTGTCATAATACAGATCCACCATTCCGTAATCAAAGTCTTCAAACGAAGTCTTGATACTCTCTTCCGATGCCATATCCATTTCATAAAACGACTTGTCTACTCCGGCAAGCGGCATCTGTGTTGCTTCGTTGTGACGTTCAACGGAATTGGTGATCCTGGTGGTCAGCACGTTGAGTTCACGTGTCGGATCGGTAACCAGTTCAACCTGAAACTCTTCCTTATCATCATATTTATTGAGGGCTGCCTGCAATACTTTTTTGACATCCTCCACGTTTCGGATATTGATCGTAAATTGATTGATCTTGATCATATAAGACAGGCTTCTGTCAGCCATGCGCGAATCGCTCAGAACCTGATACATATTGTCTATGACTGTCTTTTGGGAGTCTACTCTGCCAAACCAGAGCTCTTTTCCCTGTGTTGACAACTCGGCATCCACAAACACCAGATCCTTGTTTTCGCGGATCAGCTTTGTGCGTGCTTCTCTCAGATACTTCTGTGCATTTTGCGGGCTGTCAACCAGACCGACTTCTGTGCCGTTTAAAGAAAGAACATACATATTATCTCCGGTATGTTCAATTTTATGAAAGCTTGGAAAAAACAATAATGCAATAATGAAAATTAAATATGCTGTTTTAATTTTAACAACTCTGATCTCCCGATAGAATCTGGTAACCTGCTTCATCCTTTTTTTGTACTCTTCTCCCCGGATTTCTTTGCTCCGGTATTTCTTTTTTTATGATCTTTTCTGACACTGTAGCCAAAGGTCCCGAGAACCTGATCCAGTGAATAATATTCTCCATGTGAATATACGATCGGTCCGGCTTCGGAAAGATGGAAGGTATTATTTTCATCCATATAAGCATCATCAACGGAAACCGACTCAACCTTTGCAAGAAACATAACATGGCTGCCAAGCTCAAGCTCCTGTGTGACACGGCATTCAATACGCACCGGGCTTTCCTTGATCAGTGGTGCCTTTACCTTGTCCGCCGCAAGCTTCGTCAGATGCATCTCTTTAAATTTGTCCACATCGCGTCCGCTTCTGACGCCACAGAAATCCGTTGCCCTTGCAAGGCTTTCCGTTGTCAGGTTGATCACAAACTCTCCGGTATCCCTGATCATCTGGTAGGAATACCGGGAAGGTCTTACCGATATAAAAACCATCGGCGGATCGGAACACACAGTCCCTGTCCATGCCACTGTAAATACATTGTCATTGCCCCTGCCATCCGTAACAGACACCAGCACGGCCGGAAGCGGGTAGAGCATATTTCCGGGCTTAAATGTCACATTTCCCATAATTGCACCTTAGTCTCCATATACGTTCATTCTTATAACATTCCAATCACGGAAAGAACCTGCAGCGTAACAGCCGCAAGAGATGCCAGCATGGTGATCACAACCATAGCCTTGATCCCGCTGTTCTTTTTGACTAAACTCTCTATCTGATCCATACGTGTATTGACCTCACGGGCTTTTTTACCGGCTTCATCTATCAGAGAAGCCTGCACATTGCGGTAAACACGTACATTTTCCCTATGTACATGGTCTTCCAGCTTTTTGTTCCCCTCCGAAATCAGATTGCTCGCAGAAACCAACGCCTGCTGTAAATTGCCGATGCTGTCCATAACAGGAACCAACGCCTCTGCATCAATTCCCTTATTGAGGCTTTCCTGTATATTCTGCTCTAAGGCATGGATTCCATTATCGATCCCGCCAAGCTGATACTGCATGGTATTGATGCCGCTTCCGATCACGGATACCTCACTGTGAATGGTCCCAACCGTCAGATTCATTCCGTTTATAACTTCCTGCATGTCGGCAGCCATACGCTCCAGCTCAGCTTCATTGTCCAAAATACCTATCTTGGCCGCCGTCACATCTTTGTGCAGTTCTTCAAGCTTTTGCAAAAGCTCTCCGTCTGCATTGCCATAGCCTTCAAACTGCTCGATCCCGCATTGGATCAGCTGCTGTACCTGCTCGGTCACTTCAACATTTTTAAGATTCAGGCGCCGCATCTCACGCATCATATTTTCATATTCCGCAGTCCGTTCCTGCAGACGTTTCATATCTCTTGCTTCAGCCTGTGCATTGGCTTTGATCATTTCTCCTGCATTGAATCTTTTTGCAAGCTTGTCCATAAAATTATCCACAAAAACTTCCTCCGATCGCTGAATTTTGTTCATCACCACAATTTCTGTTTATTTTATCATGTATCAAAATCTTTGACAACCTTCCCCTTTGTGTCTCGGTATTTTATTTTTGTTTATTTTGTACAATTTTTTTCGTCATTTTTTTATTTACTTGTTATAATTAACTATTTTTTCATGCCTTGTTCATAGTTTGTTCATATTTATGTTGTAAGATAATAACATAAATCGAACAGGTTAATGTATTTTTACATTACAGACATAGATAAATTTTTTCATAATAGCCCGGGTTTCCGCAAGGAGCCCGGGCACTCCTCATTTTATGGCACTATAAAAGACCCTTTGCTGCAATTTATGTTTTGCACGAAAGGGTCTTTTATTATCACTATGTAATTGTACTTTACCGGCTTTACTTTCAGCCTAGGCTAACCGCGATTCTTCCGCTTCCTGTTCCGCCAGCTCCTGCACTTCTTCATTGAGCGAAAGCATTTTGGCATCCAGATCTGCCACGATCTCTGCGCATTCCACCAGCGACTCCCGGATATGATCCGGTACATTTCCTTCAAATTTGTAATGAATCTTGTGCTCTAAGCTTGCCCAGAAATCCATGGCAACTGTTCGTATCTGGATCTCTACCTTGGTATCCACAATGCGGTCGGACAAGAAGATCGGCACACTGATGATCAGATGATAGCTCTTGTATCCGCTCGGCTTGGGATTCAGGATATAATCCTTGACAGATATAACCTTGATATCACTTTGATTGATGATCATCTCTGCGATCCGGTAAATATCGGAAGTAAAAGAACAGATCACGCGGATTCCGGCTATATCATTAACATATCTGACCATATTTTCAATCGTCGATTCATAACCATGCTTTTTTAATTTTTTGACAATACTCTGTGGCGTCTTAATACGGGATTTGATATGCTCGATCGGATTGTACTGATGTACATGCTGAAACTCATCGTTTAATATCTCAAGCTTGGTCCCGATCTCCTTAAGCGCCGAATTGTAAATCAATACAACCTCTTCCCAGCTCTTAACATCATTGCTGCTGTCGGGTTTAAAATCCATAGGCGTCACTCCTCACCTCAGGAATTGCATCAGAAAAAAATTCCCCGTTTATTTCCCATTGCATCTTCATCCTAATTCATCCTCTCTTTACACTTATATACATTCGAAATCCGCTGATTTACTGCATTTATTTGTATTATTATACCATACCCTGCGGCTTTGTGGGCAGATTACACAATAATTTCATAATAATTTCATTTTTTATATGCAATTACCATAAATTAACAGTGAAATTTATCCGGAAATATTTACCCTTGTAAGTCTTGTCTGTTATAATACCTGATACCGGATAGCAAAATTGCATAACAGTCCGGTTTCAAAATGATCTGACAACCAAAAATCAAAAAATACATCACACTGTGAGGGCATCAATATGTTTCGACTTTGGGGAAAAATTTGGAAAGATAACCATCTGCTACAGGATATGGTATTCGAAGATGACAGCAATGATACCAGAACACACAAAGTTTTTCGCGGTCTTGAAAAAATATGTTATGACTTTGATCTGTCTAAGCCTATCTGGCTGGATAAAACAATCAATGAATTTAAACAGCATGACAAGACCCGTTTTTATCAGGATAATTTTATAGAAGAAATCCCCTTCGACTATCTGGAAATCCAGGTTATCGAAGAGGACTGACCGTTATTTTTATAAAACAACTCCGTTTTTTTGCAAAAGCGCTCTGGCTGTATCAACACTGTCAACACCTGTCTTATTTTTGATCGGTGCAAATTCATGCTCTCTGACAACCTCAAATGAAAGACAGCTGTCAAGATCATGGATCATATCCAGCACCAGCTGTTCAAACTTATAACCGTTGGGCTCCTCGGGCTTTACCGGGTTGCCCTGTTCATCGAGACACGCTATTTTCTTTTCTACCACGTGAAGCGCCAGCTTTTGTGACATAATGCGTTCAAGGGCCTTGACAGAAAACAGATAATTGAGAATTACGCCATAATTGTATGCATATTCTCCGTTGGAATCTTTTTTATTTCTCATTTCGTCTGTCAGCTCATAATATTCCACAATGGAAGGTCTGCCATCCTCCAGACACACAACCCCGAGCTTTTCATCCGGATTGATCTTTTTTACAACTTTCTCTCCGACCTCTACCTGTTTTTCAATAACAGCACCGATAAACAGCGGATCGGCAATTTTCTGCAGCACATTGTCTACGGCAAACACATTCAGCCATTCAATTCCACGTTTATGAACCTCGTCCAAAAGCCCGTTTCTTGCCATGGACACAAACCATCCGCCATTGCCGTTTGGTGATGTGGACAATCTGGATTTGGTTTCCAGATATATCTTTCCTTTATAATCACTTGCCGGTGCCATTTCCTGTTTGAAAAACCACACCTCATCCTTGTTGTAGCCAAAATATCCGTGCTCTTTAAAAAAGTTTACCGTTGTGTCATGGTTTTTATCACTTGTCATGATAAAAAGCGGGATCCACGCATTCACTTTTTTCACTACATCCATGAGATTATTGATCAGGCATTCAAATATATACAGATCTCTGGTCTGACCAATATTGTATAATCCTTTTGGCGCATCACTGCCAAGCCTTGTACCCATACCGCCCGCAAGCAGCACTGCACCGACCTTTCCCTGTCGGATCGCTTCCTCTCCGGTATGTTCAAAAGCTTCTCTATGCGGCTCAATCTCACCAAGCGTCATGGACGGCAAAGGCGTGATCACCCCTTTTTTCTTTATGTCCTCTAAATGACTGAGACTGTCCAATACCGAAAAATCCGTTTTCTCTATCTGTGTCAGAAGCTGCTCTTTTTCCGCCTCATTTAATTCATCATAAAATTTCAGCAAATGTTCCTGATGATACTTTTCACATTTCTGAACTGCATTCCGGCAATCCATATCTTTACCTCCTGTCGTTTTATGGTCAAAAACTGTTATTCATATCAGTATACTATATTTTAGCCAATTGCGAAACATAATATATTTATATATAATGATACATAGGTTCAGAAGTGCAAAGCACGCAGCAAGCCGGTATTATGTCCAAGAACTCACCCAGCTTGCTTATAATTTATGATCCATCACTTCGCTCCAAAAATAAACACCAAGGACACTTTCCCTCATGAAAAATTACCAATTTGACGTAAGTATCGTCATTCCCGTTTACAATATGGAAAAATATCTGGACCGCTGCATGGAAAGCGTACTCGCACAGACGCTTCAAAAGCTCGAGATCATTCTGGTCGATGATGGAAGCTGCGACAATTCTGCTGCCATGTGTGATTCCTATGCCAATCAATATCCGGACAGGATTGTTGTCATTCACAAGGAAAACGGCGGTCTTACCTCCGCATGGAAAGCCGGAAGCCGGATTGCCCGCGGCCGGTACACCGGATATGTGGACAGCGATGACTTTATCAATCCTGACATGTATGAAAAAATGTTTGACCGCATCACCAAAGAAGATGCAGACATTGCCTGCTGCGGTCTGCACCACATCTACGAAAACAACAGTCACAGGGAATGGGATGACCAGATGGACTTTCCACTGGAAGTTTTTTCGCCCGCGCAGCTGATGACAGAAATGTTTCCGGTCCTGATCAACGACGGAAGCTTTCTGGGACGTCATCTTCATCCCAACCGCGTTACCAAGCTGGTGCGGACCGATCTGGTTTGCAAAAATCTGGACCTGTGTGATGATAAGGTTTCCATCGGCGAGGATTTCCAGTTTTCTTTATGCATGTTCCTTGATGCCGAAAAGATTGTGATTTTAAAGGACTTTTATCCTTATAATTATTACATGAATGATGCTTCCATGACCATGCGCTATGATAAAAACTATATGTCAAAGATCAGGATCATGAAAGAAAATCTGCTGCGTATCAGCAAGGCCAAACACTCTTTTGATTTCAGCGACCAGATCTGGGACGATTTTCTCTGTCTGACAGTCCTGCATGTAAAGGGTGGCATTTACAAAAAGAAACAGGCACCATACCGTGAGCACCGCGCTGACATGAAAAGTATCTGCACAGATCCGGATGTTGTCTACGCGCTAGACAATTGTCATATGGCGCATCTTCATGTTGCCGAGAAATTATTCCTGTTTTTTATGAAGCATCACTTGTATTTTCTGATCTATTGTGCGGTCAGAGTTTATTTCCGCTAAGTATAGCATTGACGACATACGATACCAGAGACAAAGGAATCCTTATGAATACCAAAGACACCAGACACAATCCATTATCATACCTGAAAGCCCCGGGACGGCTCTGTCTTTCTCCCTGTGGTATTTTTATCATCACCTGTGTGATCATCGGGATACTGTATTTTGTATTAAAGGATTCAGCCTTCCTTGGTTACCCAGAGCTAACGGATCTTATTATTGACAACATTGTGCTGGGCGGCTCCAATAAAACAGGGGAATGGAATTTATTCTGGGCGCTGACCTGGATCGGCTGTTTTATCTGTCTGTTTTTGTTTATTCTTTCCGGTCGTATTTTCAAGTCTGAAGCTCATCAGACAGATCAAAGATCTTTTTCAAAAATTTCCCGGACCGAGCTTGCCGTATTTCTACCGGCGGTCATCCAGACCGTTTTGTATGCGCATCATGTGCGTTATCTCTGGCTTTTTTCTTTTGTCTTTTTTATAATTCTGCTCATATACAAAGAATCTGCACCCCGCTATATCAGTGTCTATTTATTTTTGTATTTTGATCTGCAGTTAATTGCCATGATCTGCAGCTTTCTTTCATTACCTGTCGTTTTCAACAACATGCTGTTGTTTTTCATACCCACAGTTTTGTTAGCTGCAGCTGTCTTAATCCGAAAAACAATATCTCTGTCTGACAGCTTCATGCACAGGATATTTTTCGCATTACAGCTCCCGCTGCCATTCTTGTGTCTGCTGTATTTGAAAAGCACCTATCAGTATCAGGGTGAAACGGTAAAATTGCAGTTACCCATTGCTTACAGGCTGTCCATCCTTTTACTGATCGTTATATTATATATCTCCGTATTCTTTACCTATTTTAAAAAGAAACACCTGCAGACATTTTCCGTTATGTTTTCTTCTGTGGCATCTGTTTTTTTATATGGTTCCTTCCTTTCTGCAGCACAGATCGTACCAACCGATATGCACCACTATGGTGAGCAGATGCTTCCTTATATGCAGCTTGTTGATTTTTCCATGAAGGCCTATACAGACTACTCCCCGGTTTCCGGATTCTTTCCGATGATTCCCGGATTTTTCAACGCAGTTCTTTTTCACGGAAAAGCCACCACTTTTTATGCGGCATTTGCCCTGACCATGATTCTGTTTGCCCTTCTCACAATTTACCTGATCGGCAGACATGCCGGCGGTTTTTATGCACTGGTATTCGCCTTCCTCTTTCACATGCCGGTCTACTGCCGTACATGGATCATCCTGCCGGTGCTTCTTTTTCTCACGCTTCCGGCCGTTACAAAAAACAAGAGAAGATTTTTATATACCTATGTATTTTGCGGCTTCCTGTCCGGTCTCTACTATCCGCTATTCGGTCTTGCCATCATATGTGCAGGTCTTCCCTATGCCTGCGCCTGCCTCTATCTTTATTTAAAAGCAAAGACCTTACGGACGGAATGTAAAAAAACGCCTTTTTATATCGAAACACTGATTCTGCTTGTTCCCATCGCAGTTAGCATACCCTTACTAATCCGCATGGCCAGACATGTGCTTGCCTATTCCCACCAGACAATCCTGGCCGATGGGCTTTCTCTTTCTGCCATCGATGTACCGGAATGGTTCATGCCCTATCTGGATATGCAGGGGCTTATGTCCGTTATACGAAACGCCCTTTATTATGCCGTCCGTTTTGTTGCTCCTATGGCTTTTGTATGGCTTGCACTTTTACTGCTCTGTATTTATATCTACAAAAATTACAGTCAGAAGCAGAGAAATATCCGAGCCTTTGCTTCACCGGCTTTTCTGCTTACTGCCGCAGCCTTTATCCTGCTGCCGGTCTGCTATACCTACACATTGGTCATCATGGATGAGGGCTGGGTATGTCGTCTGTTTTCCCGCAGCGGCCACATTTACCTCTGGGTATTCGGTGCCCTGCTTCCTATCCTCTGCATCCGTTACGGCAGCCTGTTTTTTAATTCTGACAAAAGTAAAAATCTATTTATCTTGCTTTGCTTATGTATTGGTCTTATACCGTTTTCGACAATGCGTGACTATCAATTCCCGGTACCCGATGGCACAACCAATGCGGATGCCTCTGTAATTGGTGAGTATACAGTCAATTTCAAGCCCTTTGCTTTGTCCGATGGCATGACACTTATTTCAGACGATAACAGACAGGCCTTCAACCGGCTTGGCAATGGCTTTATCGATCAAAACACACTATCCTCGCTCTATGACTATCAAAACCGGCTGGCAATTTTAAAGTTTATAGATTCTGACGTGCGGATCATGGGACTTAACAGCCTGCAGCTTTATTACTTTTTACTAGATGAAAAGGCTCCCTATTCCGGCAAGGTCTCTCTGGCTAAAAGCTATGAAGCTTCCAAAGATGTGTGTTCCTCTGTCAATTCACATACTGTCATCGGAAGTGATATCAAGCCATTAAACAATTATTATCTGTACCGTTATTTGCTGGATCAGGGCTACCGCTATGATGCCCTTACGCAGTTTTATCTTCCCAGAGAGCTTTTTGTAACACTCTATGGAAAAGAATCCTATGAAAAAGCGGATTTATCAGAGACTCCTTTTTCATCCTCGGTTTATCTGGCAAAGGCTCCTGCGGTACTGGCAGCTAACCTGTCCAATTTAACCGCTACTCTGGAAGCTTCGGATAAGCCGGATGACTTTTTGGAAGTCACTCTGGATCCTTCACTGATAGAACAGCAGCTTGGAATTGCACCAACGCACGACACCATCCTTTGTGTCGGATTGGGCAGAGATACAGACAATGCCTCTGCATATGGAAATCTGTATATTGATTATGAAGAGGGACACTGGCTCATACCTCTTGGTATAAATGAGGCTTATTGTGAATACCCTAATGACGAACTATATTTATCTGTATATACACCGGAGGGCACAGAGCCGGGCAATTTGTCCGTTCCGCTGAAAGATGTCTGTCCGGAATATCATTTTTATCAATTATCCAAAAACAGGAGGCTTCCATGAAAACAAATAATAAAACAACCCTGACACAGTTAAGCAGTCTTATCGAGGCAGCCCATTCACCGTTTCACTGCTGCGCCTATCTGGCAGACCAGCTTGATGAAGAGGGATTTTCCCGGCTGTTTTTAGACAAGCCCTTTGAAATTAAAAAAGGCGGAAAATATATGATTCAGGCTTATGACGGCACACTGATCGCCTTTACGATTGGTCAGAACATATCGGATAAAGCTTTGCCAAAGCTTCGCATGATCACTGCACATACAGACTGGCCCAGTTTTCTGATAAAGCCCAATCCGGATCTTATCACAGACGGTTATCTCCGGCTCAACACAGAGCCCTATGGCGGTGCCGTATATCACACATGGATTGACCGGCCGCTCGGTATTGCCGGCAAGGTATGTACAAGGTCTGAGGATCCGTTTGCACCCTCATGCAGACTTTTTGACAGTGGCAGACCGGTCGTTATCATCCCCGGACTTGCCATTCACATGGATAAGGATATCAATACCGGCTTAAAGCTCAATCCACAGACCCAGCTGTTACCGCTTTTTTCCCTGACAGAAAATAATGAAAATCAGGATTTCCTCTCTTATCTTGCATCCACGCTGGACTGCGATAAGGAAGACATCCTCGACTATGAACTCTTTTTATACAACAACGATCATCCGGAAACAGTCGGCTTAAACGATGAATTTGTATCTGCTCCACGTATCGACAACTGCTCCGGAGTTTTGGCAGCGCTCGATGCAATCTGCTCTGCCGGTACGGACAATGATGAAATCTGTATCTCTGCTTTTTATCACAATGAAGAGATCGGCAATGCAACCAAGCAGGGTGCAGCCTCAGCGGTTACCGAACAGATTTTGGAGCGTATCTTTTCCGGTCTTTCCCTGACCAGAGAAGATCTGTACTGCGCTCTGTCAGCAGGTCTCTGCCTGTCATTGGACGTTGCCCACGCCCTGCATCCGGCTTATACGGACAAAAATGATCTGACCAACCGCCTTGGACTGGGAAGTGGTGTCTGCTTAAAGCTTTCCGCCAGACAGTCCTACGCCACCGATTCAACCTATGTCAGTGTGATACAGGCTCTCTGCGACACACACCGGATCCCATATGGAAAGTTTGTCAACCGTTCCGACCAGCGTGGCGGTTCCACGCTTGGCACGGTGGTGAGTACTTCCCTTTCCATGCCCTGTGTGGATGCCGGTGTCTGGCTTTTGTCCATGCATTCCGCGAGAGAGCTGATTGCATTAGACGACCAGACCTCACTTTGTGAGCTTGGCAGGAAGCTTTTTCTGGCTTAAACACTGCTCAACGAAACAAAATCTATAAATCACTGTTTATTGATTTTACTACAAAAAGCGTTTCAGATCGCACATAAAGTCCTCTTCCGTCGTGATAAGACTTTTAGCGATTGAAATGCTTTCTTTGGAAGCCGCCTTATATTTATTGATATACTCCGATACGGACTGGATACCCATATTGCAGCCGTCCATCAGGATCTTGGCTGCCTGATGATTATCTTCTCTCATCATCATCTTGAGCTGTGTCGTGGTTTTAGCCATGATCGCAGCCATGGCATCCGGCATTTTGCCTGTTTCCCCGCATGCATGAAGCATCGTTGTTACTTCTTTCTGCAGAGCCTGATGCTTCTGCTTGTAGCATTCTGTCACATGTGCCATATCAGGTCCCATATGAAACCCTTCCATCCGGTCAATACTGTCTATCGCCATTTTACAGCCCGAATCTACCTCTTTTAATAATTTGATCGTATCATCCTGCATTAAAAAAACACCTCCACATATCTACACTGTCATTTCTGACAGTTAGTATACGAAAAAGGTGTTTTTTTATACATGTTAAAAAGCATATCTGCTATGGAAACGATAATATTCGTGCTTGTCCAGATACATGGCTGATTCAGCTGATTTCACAACCTCCTCCAGAGTACCGGAACGATTGATCCACGCATATCCGATGGCTGCTGTCTGATCACATTCCATCTGCATGATATCACGAAACGCACGGAACTTGGCACCGGCCTCTTTTTTGGTAATTCCCTGTATGATAACCAGAAACTCATCTCCGCTGATGCGGTAGCAGCGGTCTGTATCGAAGTACTTTCCAAACACGTCGGTAAACCTCCGGATATAAGCATCTCCCGCTTCATCTCCCTGTGTATCGTTGATCAGCTTTAAGCCATTCATATCGGCATATATGACTGCGACCGTCTTTTTACGCGGCAGTCCAAAATAATTTTTGCACGCCTCCTGATAGCTTGCCCGGTTTAAAAAACCTGTCAGGGAATCTCTGGTCTGATAGTATTCAAGCTCTTTTTTCCGCTTCTGCTCCAGGGAATAAATATCGTGTACATCACGGATATACAGAATCACGATCTGGTTTTCCGGTGTATACTCGACACTCGGGATCAATTCCATGGATTCCCAGCGGAATTTTCCATCCTCTTCTTTTCTCCGGTATATCAGCTCCGTACTTTCCTTGCTGTGTCTGAAATGCATGCGGATGCGATGAATGGACGTAAATTCCATGAAACTTTTTACATCATCCTTGTACACATAACCGTTTTCCGCAAATTTGCGAAACCATTCGGACATCTTGACAGACATTCCGTGATCTGCCTTGTCTGATTCATAATCAACCTTGAGTTCCTGATGCGAATCATCCGAAAGATTGATCCTTATGATCTTGCGGTATACGCTTGAAAGCATTCTCATCGAATCTTCCAGACCGCGCGAATCGTTGTCCGCAAGCTTCCATATATACAATACGTTGGGATTTTGTTCGGAATAAGAGGACGGGATGATCAGTTCGAAAGTGACCCACGTATAGTGGTTTCTCATCTTGCGTCGAAAAGTATGTACCTGATGATACTGCCCATACCGGATAGATCTGCGGATATAAACCGGATTAAAATGAAAATGAAAATCCGAGAAATCCGCCGGATACACCAGGCCCGAATTGCCTATGGCTTTGACATAAGCCTCAATACTGCCCGATTTCGGAATGTTTAAATGCATTTCGTCATGCGGACGTTTCAGAATATTGTACTCCCCAGTCTGTGCATTTACCTGTATTGCTTTAAATACAGTTTCAAAGCACGTAGCATATACCCAATTTAAATCGTTCATAGTTCCCCCAAAACTTTATCAGTAATCTGCTTTTATCATGCAAAGCCCCTTGGCCGGTGCTGTAAATCCTGCCAGCTTCCGATCCTTTGCATCTATCAGCGAAACGATACTGTCCACCGTCCGCTTCCCATATCCGACCTCCAGCAGGGTGCCGGTCAGAATCCGCACCATGTGCTGCAAAAATCCGTTTCCGTGAAATGTCAGTGTCAGAAGATCGCCCTTTTTCACGATCTCAATTTTGTCAATGTTGCGGACTGTTGATTTTTTCATACGCGGATTGCTGCAAAAGCTCGCAAAATCATGTGATCCGATCAGAGCCTGTGCCGCCTGCTTCATCGCTTCCACATCCGGCTTTTCTTCCAGCGCATATACATATTTACGGTTGAATACCGGTTTGGTTTCCCCGATATAACACGTATAGCAGTAGGTCTTTCCGGTCGCGTTGTAACGACTGTGAAAGCGGTCGGATGCAATTTTTACCTCTTTGACACATATATCATCCGGCAGATACTGATTGAGGTAATCCCGGATCTCTCCAACCTCCAGCTGTGTATCCATCCGGGCATTACAGACCATATTTTGTGCATGGACACCGGCATCCGTACGTCCGCAGCCAATCACCTCGACTGCCTGTCCTGTCATAAGAGAAAGTACATTTTCCATCTTTCCCTGTATTGTCATATCCGTTGTCGGCTGATGTTCCCATCCATAAAACCGGGTCCCATCATAAGACAAGATCATTTTATAATTTTGCACCACTTACGCTCTCTTTCTTTTTTGTATCATTTAACATGTTTAACATTGCTCTGCGATGCGGATTTTCTTTTTTCATGTAGTTTTCCCGATATGCATCAGCTCTTCTTTGCGCTTCCTGCATGGGAATCTTCTTATCTGCATTTTTGTAAAAACGATTCTCCAGAGTGTCGGGATAAATCTCTTCCAGGTTTTCCAGACAAATTGCACAGAGCATGCAGGGATATTCAAATCGTTTGGAAAAACAGCATCCTCCGTCCAGATTGATGGAATTTTCGCGATAGGCAATCATACCCGGACGGTCCGGATACTCATCCTGTGCAATATATTCCCGGTCAACGGTGGAGGTATGACCATGAATAATGATCTCATCCGGATTGTGATTGATATAATCGCAGCGTTTTTCCAGATTGATATAAAACTGCCTGCCCTCATTTTCCTCATCATAATCATACCACGAATGGACAAGACGGTATGTGACCTCTTTTCCGGCCTGTGATCTGATCGTCAGCTTTTTGGAAGCCGGCATTTTTTCAAAAAGCTGCATGATCGGCTCAATCTTATCTTTTTCCCGGATTCCCTTTTTCTCAAGCACTTCGGAAAAATCATAATAGGTCTTGGGGATTGGTTCCCTTGGAATATAAAATCCCTGCTCTTTATACCAGGGCAGATATTCTGCCACATACCAGGTCAGAGCCAGCTGCTCGTGATTGCCACGGATGCACTGATATCTGCCATTTTGTGAAATATGACGTTGTGCCCAGTACAGTACTTCCCATACCTTCGGCCCCCGGTCGATCAAATCTCCCAAAAGGATAAACTGTGCCGATCTGTCTCTTTTTTCTATTATTGTTAAAAGTGTTGCAAGCTCATCGTAGCAACCATGCACATCACCAATCACATAGTGCATTTTTTCCACCTCATGCCAGTTTATTGTATGAATAATAAAAATTTACCGCCAATATTATACCATAATCAGGTTGCTCTTGTCTCATGGCAGGTAAAATAAATCAACTGATATTTTTTTGCCACTTCCAAAAGGAGACGCTTGCCACCCGAAAGCTTTTCTTCATCCAGCGCCACCAACGGATCATCCAATATCAATACCGGCTTTTCATCCGGATACATGGCATCCGCAAATGCCAGCCGCAGACACAGTCCGATCAGATCCTGATAACCGGTACTTAAATAGCCGGTCTCCCTCTGCTTTCCGCACTCCATAATGGTAACGGCTGCATTGGCATCCATATAATACTGCCTCTCATCTTTACCCGCCACCAGTCCGTAATAATGCAGAAAGCTGTTTTTTAAAGGAGCCACATATTTTTGTGTCATATTCTCTTTGGCCTGTCTTAAAAAATCCTGTGTCCTTGTAAGCTGTTTGTAAAGCCGTGTCTTTTCCTCAATCTGACAATTCAGATCCTCCCACTGCTTTTCCAGCTCCTCGTGCATATCATAACGGTCCCTGAGCTCATCCTGTCTGTTTTGATACTCCCGGACTGTCTGATGTAAGCTTTCCAGCCGCTCCGAATTCGTCCGGAATTCCCGGTTCAGGTTTTCCAGACTTTCCTGTATCCCGGCGGTCTCTTCATTTCCGTTTTCTGCCGGATGCACCATGGGATTTTGTTCTTCGAAGGTTTCTTTTTTCAACCTGCATGCCTGATAATTCCTTTTAGCAGCATCTGCCCTTGTCCTTGCTGTAAAAAACTGCTCTCTCAAAACATTCAGTTCGTTTTCACACGCAGAGTTGTCCGCGTTTCTTCCATATGAGGCTAAGAAAGCGGTCAGTTCGTTTTGCAGACTCTCATATAAATCCATCTGACCTGTATAAGAAAGTGCCTGTTTTTCCTTTGCAAGCAGGGCTTCATATTCCATGGCCTCTGCTAACAGCTGCTGCAATCTGTCCGAAACAGCTTGTTCTTCAAGCGGCTCCGTCAGCGAGATTCCCTTTTTATTAAAATAAGCCAAAAGCTTTGTATCTACAGCCTTTATCTGCGCCTCATCCGACAGGATCTCCTGCTCCATCTGTTTTAATTCATCCGACATTTCTGTTTGTTTACTGCTCTCTTTTCTTTTACGCAGTCCCATACATCCCAGTAAAATACCTGCCACAGTCAGTGCGATTCCCAGTGGAAGCAGCACGCGTAACAGTAAAATACCGACAACCACCGACAATATACCTGCTGCTATACAGATCATCATACTGTTTGCGGCATGCTTTTTATCCCGCTCAGCCTCCGCCTCCTGCGTGGCGCGGAATGTGGCGAATGTACCTTTCCGCATGGAAAGAGTACTCTTTTTAGCCATCCTGCGATTCCATTCACCAAGCATTGCTGTGATCCGGCCTTTGGGATCCTCATCCTTATCAAAACGCCCCTTTAATTCTTCAAGACGGCTCTGCTCATCGGATTTCAGTTTATTTCTTTCAACATCAGCCATGATGTCTTTTGCTTTTTTCTGCTTTAAAAATGCTTCTTCCAGTTCGGCTTCTTTCGGAAAATCTTCTTCCAGTTTCTGCTTTTCTGTCTCAAACAGCAGTTCCTTTTCCTTCATCTCCCTGCAAAGATGACTGTACATGTCCTGTTTGGACTGCAGATCTTTCTGACGGCTTAGCTGCTCCTGTTTTTGAAAAATCTCAGACTGCTGTTTCTTTAGTTTGTCAATCTCCCGTAATTTGTCCTCGATCAGATCCTGCTGCTTTTCAATCGCTTCTTCCATTCCGTCAAGCGCACGGAGCCTTGTCTGCAGATCCGAAGCCTCTGCTTTGAGCTTGTATACAATTCCCGTCTTTCTACGCGGTGACAAAGCATTGATATAATCAGTAAGCTTCTTGTCCGCTTCTTCAAACCGGTTCAAATCGTTGGTATCATCGGTCAGATTGCCGATTTTAGCATTGATGTCATCGGTTGCGGATGTTACCAGATCATTTTGACCGATAAATACAGTCCTGATAAATGATTCCTGGTTAACTGCAAACAATTCCTCTCCGATCTGCTCTGTATAATCATTGCTGATCAGGTTCGTTGTAAGATCGCGCAATTCAAATTCATCATTCGGCTGCTTATCATGAAAAATACGCGTCATCCGGTATTTCCTGTTTCCAACGGAAAAATCCAGACTGCCGCCATAGGTTCCTCCCTGCCATGGTTCAAAGCGCTTGCGCTCATTTTCCATACCTTTTCTCTTGGTTTCACCTAAAAAGCCATAAAACATAACACGGATAAATGCAGCCAGTGTGCTTTTTCCAAATCCGTTTGCCTCAAAAACCGTATTGCAGCCGTCACAAAAATCCAATGAAAAATCATGCAGCCTTCCGAAATTTTCCACATGGCAGCTCAATAGTCTCATAAGAGCACCTCCTCATTGCCAAGGATCTGCAATCCCAGCCGGATAACAGAGGCTTTTTCTTCCTCCGTGATATCTTCTGCCGAAAGGACCGTCCGTACATATTCGCCCTTCAATGACTCATCATTGCGATAATCTGCCGGTTCTACTTTGAGAGTTGTCTCATCATATATCTTGACAAAATAAAAATCACCTGAAAAATGCTGTACCAGATAGTTGATATTTTTTTCACTTGAAACATCCAGTGCTCCGGTCAGAATGACCTTGATAAGATCTGTTTTTTTACAGGAAGCCTCCGCTAACTGTTTTTTGATACATTCTGCCATTTCCGCCGAATGACCGCAGCCGGTCACATCCGCTTCCACAGTATAGAGCTGTCTTTTTGCAAAGGGCACAAAGGTATCTGATACCGTCTGCTTTTTTTCATCAATATCAAGGACTACAAAGCCGTGTTGTCCACATTCATCAAATCCACGCCCCTCCAGACATCCGGGATAACAGTATATACCTCTTCCGTCCAGTTTCCCCCGCTTATAGGCATGCACATGTCCAAGCGCAAGATAATCAATTCCCTTGTTTTGCAATTCTCTTAAGCGGATAATTTCTGCTTTATCCTTTGTGCCTGTCTCATATTCCTGTCCATGCAATGTCACAAGATTGATATTTTCGGAATCCAGTACCAGTGTATTGTATACGTTTTCAGAATTACCCTTGGCTAACTCGATGCCGAAAAGGACAACCGGATGATTCGTTTCCTCGTCAGACAAGGTATACGATGTCCACTCTGTTGAGAACAGCATCAGGTTGTCCGGAATACTTTCCATGGATGACAAAAAATTATCCCTGTCATGATTGCCTCTTAAATAATAAAACCGGATATCCGGATGCCCGGTAATCTCTGATATTACCAGCTTTCTCGCACCTGCTGATATATTACCGGTATCAAACAGATCTCCGGCGATCAAGATGTGAAAAATATTATTTTGGACAGCATAAGAGACCATGTCCTGAAACGTATGCAAAAGCTCTGCTTTTCGTTCCCTGGCACGTTCCTTGTCCAGTATGGATGTCATTTTTGAATCCAGATGCAAATCTGCACAGTGTAATAATTTCATATTCTACCTTTGATGATTGCTTTTTATTGTTGCCTTTGTTTGTTTTATTTTTTCTTTGTTGTTTGATTATTGCTTTGCTTTAGCGTTGTTTTATCTTAGCGTTGCTTTGCTTTAGCGTTGTTTTTCTTTATCGCTTACTAATCTTCCTCTTTCCAGAAGTCCACCGGCTCATAATCCAAAAGCCTGGCAAGAAATTCCTGCTCTGTCAGCTTCTGCTGTATCGTATCCAGGATCCGGTCATTTTTTGCCAGAACCGTGTGATAATGATACCCTGACGTCAGATTGCTGAGCAGATTGGATTTTCCGCTCTTAATTTCCATCATATAGGCATCAATATCGGCTCTCGACGAAATATTGAGTTCTGCCCTTACCACGCCGTATACCTTGTGATATACAAACACATCCTTGACATATCCGCCCTGATCCACGTACAATTGCAGTTCCTTTTCTTCTTCCTCGGGTCTGTTGTATATCTTGAAAATGCGCTTGCATTTATTCTGGTCACTCAGACAATATCCCTTGTTGGTCGAATAAATATCATAATCCTTTGCACGAAGCAGGGCGATATCCTGTACGATCACCTGTCTGCTCACTCCCAGTATTTTAGCAAGTCCCGATCCGGAAATCGGACTCTCACTGCTTTTCAGTGTATTAATGATTTTTTCTCTGCGTTCTTCACCACTCATACACAAACCTCCGAATTAGACTGCATGCAGATTTTTCAAAGAAATATCCAAAATCGGAGCTGAATGTGTCAGCGCACCACTGGAAATGATATCTACTCCCAGGTCTGTGAGTCGGGCGATATTTTCTTTGGTAACATTTCCGGATACCTCTACTTCTGCCTTTCCATCTATGATTGCCATAGCCTCTTTCAGAGTCTCATGATCCATATTGTCTAACATAATGATATCGGCACCTGCAGCGACTGCTTCCTTTACCATGTCAAGCGTCTCAACCTCTACTTCAATTTTTCTGACAAAAGGTGCATAGGCTCTTGCCGCTTCAATTGCCTTTGTCACACTTCCTGCAGCTCCGATATGATTGTCCTTCAATAAGACACCGTCAGTCAGATTGTAACGGTGATTGGACGCGCCTCCCACTCTGACTGCATATTTTTCAAAAATTCGGTTGTTTGGGGTTGTCTTTCTGGTGTCAACCAGCTTTGTTTTGGTTCCCTTTAATAATGCATTGACCTCTGATGTGTATGTAGCAATTCCGCTCATTCTCTGCAGATAATTTAAAGCGGTTCTTTCGCCGCATAACAGGACACGGATATCTCCGTATACCTTTGCCATCAGCTGTCCTTTTTTGACAGTATCACCATCTTCTACATAAAGCTCTATTTTTGTTTTTTCATCAAGCAGTTCAAATACTCTTGAAAAAATCTGTAAGCCGCAGATCACTCCATCCTGCTTGCAGATCAGATCTACCTCACCCTGCTTTGCCGTCGGCATCACACTGTTGGTGGATACGTCCTCACTTGTGATATCTTCTTTTAATGCGCCCAAGATCAACGGATCTACGTTGAGCTTCATTGTTACCTGATCAAACATTTTTTATCTCCTTTTGTTTTTATAATTGTGTCTTGCTGTATATTCCTGACCTTTACCGGTGATCATCGTTTATTATTCCGGTATGCGCTCACTCAGCAACAGCCTGTTTCTGCTGTTCATCCGCCTCATGCATGGCCGCCAGAACAATCTCTTTGTAAGCCTCTGCTAACTTCCGGTCATCCTCATATGCTTCAGTTGAAACATCATCCAGTTTTTCATATGCAATATCAGCAATTGCTAACTCATTGATCTGCTTTGCCGCTCTCTTTGCAAATACCAGACTTTCCAACAGGGAATTGCTGGCCAGACGGTTTTTTCCATGCACACCGTTGCAGGCAGTTTCTCCAACCGCATACAGGCGGTCCATACTCGTCTTGCTTTCGTGGTCTACCCAGATACCACCCATATAATAGTGCTGTGCCGGAACAACCGGAATGCATTCCTTTGTTACGTCGTAACCCGAATCCAGACATTTTTGTATAATATTCGGAAAATGTGCCTTTAATTCCTCTTCCGGGATCGTGCGCAGATCTTCCCAGACATGTCTGGTCCCATCCTTTTCCATCTGTTTCCTTATCTCAATCGTCAGAAGATCTCTCGGAAGCAGTTCATTGACAAAACGATTGCCATTTTTATCGTACAGCTTTGCACCCTCGCCGCGGACCGATTCAGATATTAAAAAGCTACGGTCCTGATCGTTTTCCGAATACAGGGTGGTCGGGTGGATCTGAATATAATTGATATCCTTCATACGCAGCTTGTGATTAAGAGCGATTGCAAGTGCGTCACCGGTCAGTTGGCGGAAATTGGTCGAATGTCTGTAAAGTCCACCGACACCTCCGGTTGCCAGAACCAGAACTTTAGCAGCAATCACTTCTGTCTTTCCTTTCCTTTTTATCACAGCACCGACGCATTTGTGATCCTTTTCAACAAAATCAACCAGCATCGTATGCTCGATGATCTCGATGTTTTTTCTTTTACGCGCTTCTTCCAGAAGCTTACCGGTAATTTCCTTTCCGGTAATATCCTCGTGATACAAAATACGCTTGTCCGAATGGGCCCCTTCTCTTGTAAAGCTGAAGCTGCCGTCCGGCTCTCTCTCAAAGTCAACACCGATTTCTACCAGATCCTTTACCACATCCTGAGAAGAACGGATCATGATATCAACCGAGGTTTTATCATTTTCATAATGACCGGCTTTCATGGTATCTTCAAAATAACTGTCATAATCATCGTCATTTTTGAGCATACACATACCGCCCTGCGCGAGAAAGGAATCACTTTCTTCAATCGTTGCCTTTGTAATAATTGTTATATTGGTATCGTCGGAAAGGTTGAGTGCACAATAAAGACCTGCACATCCGCTTCCCGCAATTAATACATCTGTCTGTTTTTTCATTATGCCAACTCCAACATTTTTTCTAACGGCTTCAATGCCGCATTTGCAATATTTTCATCTAAAAAGACTTCATTTGTCTCATTTTCCAGAACATCAATAATTTTTTCAAGGCTTACTTTTTTCATATTGACACATTCCTGAACCGCTCTGGCACGATATAGCTTTTTATCGGGTGCCAGCTCATGAATCTTGTAAAATACACCATCAACGGTTCCAATGATAAATTCGTCAGCATCTGTATTGACTACATAATCAATGATGGCTGATGTGCTTCCTACAAAGTCAGCTAACACCGTCACATCCTTGGTGCATTCCGGATGAACAGCCACCCTGGCCTGCGGATGTTCTTTTTTTGCATTGAGAATATCGTCCTTGGATATGATAGTATGTCTCGGACAATGTCCCTGATTTAAAATAATATTTTTCTCCGGAACCTGATCCTGTACAAAGGTTCCCAGATTACGGTCAGGAATAAAAAAGATATTTTTATTGGGAAGATTTTTGACAATCTTAACTGCATTGGCACTGGTCACGCATACATCCGCAAGTGCTTTCAGCTCTACGGTTGAATTGATGTAGCAGACAACGGCAACATCTTCATATTTTTCCTTGACAGCCTTGATTTCTTCGGCAGTCGCCATATGTGCCATCGGACAATCTGCTGTCGCATCCGGCATAAAGACACGCTTTTCTTTATTGAGGAGCTTTGCACTTTCTCCCATAAACTCCACACCGGCAAATACAATCCGGTCAGCATCCACTTTTGTTGCGACCTTACTTAAGTAATATGAATCTCCTATGTAATCAGCCACTTCCTGTACATCCTCATCCACATAGTAATGAGCTAAAATAACAGCATTTTTTTCTTTTTTCAACTGCTCAATCTTTTCTTTCATTGTGCTCTCCGTTCCTATATCATTGGTATTGGTTTTTATGTAAAAATTACTTCTTTTTTACATTAGGGACAGTATAGCACCATAATTTACACCTGACAAGACAGTTGTAAAGAATATGTGTAATGGAATAGGTGTAATATATGTTTTTATTGATTTTTCATATCACATCCGGCATAACACAGTATAAGAGCAGAATGTATACAATATCCTATTTTCATCCAAAAAATCCTGTTGACCATGCACACAATATAAATTTCTGTATTACGTTATGTTAGTATTCTCTTTCAATTTTCTGTACCTGTTCATAAATGTATTTATTTTCCGGTACAAGAATGCCAAGCTCTTCTCCCATCCGGATTACTGTTCCGGCAAACATTTCAACCTCGGAATGCTTTTTATTGATCCGGTCCTGTCCCATGGATGGTGTTCCGTCAGGATCGAGGGTCTTTTCTATTTCAATACATTTATTGATATCTGCCTCTGTCAGCTTAATACCCTTTGTGTTAGCAATTGCTAACACTTCGCGCATGGCAGCGATCAGTGTCCGGTTAGCATCGGTCCCTTCCGTAATTGCGCCGGAATAAGTCGTATTGTAGACCATACAGGTCTGGTTGATCCCGACATTGAGCATGTACTTAAACCACATGCGCCACAGGATGTCCTCTTCCTCAACATAGGGCATCTCAATCCTGTCAAAATATGCTTTTACACTCTCCAAAATTTCCGGATCTCCTCCTGCAGCTGTACCGATATGTAAAGCTCCCATCTGCGTAAATCGAAGAGAACTGCCAAAGCGCATTGCATCCATTCCCTGTGCTACGGTATAAAGAACACGGTTCATGCCATATCTCTTTCCGATAATTTCTTCACTGGAAATCCCATTCATCACAGACATGATGATCGTATGCTCGTCGATGGATGTCTGCATTACGTCAAGGGCATCCTTTAATCCTGTATACTTTACTGCAACGATCAAAAGATCAGCAGGCTTTGCTTCCTTATCACTTATCATCTGGAATTTTACTCTTTTATTATTGATAAAAAATTCTTCACTGCCATGCATTTTAAGACGTTCCTCATCCATGACAAATGATACGGCGTCATTTCCCGCATGCCTTGAAATATGATCTGCATATAAAAGCCCCAAAGCTCCCATACCGACAATTGATACTTTTTTTATTTCCATAATAATGACCTCTTTCGTATTATTAATTCTTGATCTCAATAACATTTTATCATAGAAAAATTTGAAATCAATCTGTCATCTATGCACACTTTCTGATTATCTATATGTGCTTTTCTGATTATCTATATGTGTTTTTCTAATCATATATATTTGCTTTTCTGGTTATCTATATGTGCTTTTTTGGTTATCTATATGTGCTTTTTTGGTTATCTATATATGCTTTTCTAATCATATATATGAACTTTTCTGACGTAGATTTGCCACTGGCTGCACATGCCCTCTGCCATTCTTATATCATGCAAATGCTCTCTAAAGCATTATCCTACAAGACTCATAAGTCTTGCGACAAACAATCCCCCTCCGGTACCCACAACATACCCAAGAAGTGCCATAATAATCCCTACCGGCACCAGATAATTGCTATAAGCTCCGGCAAGAACAGGCGCTGTTGCCGTACCGCCAACATTTGCCAAAGATGCCACACAGCAGGTAAACAGATCCATCCGGCAAAGCTTTGCTATAGCAATCATGATAATAATATGGATTGCCAAAATTACCAAACCGCACAGCAGCCATGCAGGTGCATTTCCGATTGCAGAAAGATCCGCCCGGGATGCAAGCATTGCGATCACAATATACAGCATGACATTTGACACCTCTTCCGTTCCCTTCAGTCTGCCAAGCGGAGTCATGGCAAATAATATACCAAGCAGTGTCACAACTAAAACCGTCCACGTCGTCTGATCAAGAAATGAAATATACTTGTTTATAAACGCTCCCGCATGCTCGCTCAGTGCAGAAACCAGAAATCCACACCCCAGAAGAATCAAAAGATTTTGCCATGTAAACTTTTTTTCATTTTCTGCTGCTGCCTGTCTGAGACTGTGTCCAACCGAATCGATCAGCCTTGTATCAGCCTTTGTCCACCGGTTAAAATGATCTGCCCTTCCGATCGCCCACAATAAAAACATGATATAGACCGTCCCGCAAATCGAATCCATTACCAGCGCATAAGCCATGCTTCCTTCATCCACCTGCAGCGCGGCCTGAATGGCAAGCATATTTCCACCACCACCCATCCAGCTTCCGCATAAAGCTCCCAGTGATTTCCATGCTTCATTTCCCAGAAGTGGCTGAAACATCGCATAAGAAATGACAAAGCCCAATCCGATCGACAAGGTTGCCGCCAGAAATCCGAGCAGCATTCTTGGTCCAAGCTTTATAATGATCTTCATATCACAACGAAGCAGCATGATAAAAAGCATGGCATACAATAAAGGATTTTTTAACTGGACATATACATTTTTTGTAGAATCAAGGTCCCAGAAATGAACCGTACATAAGAACATCATTCCCAGATAAATCAAGACAACCGGTGGTGCAAACCGGAAGATCCTTTTTGCAGTTTTCCCACTGAAAATCAGCGGAAGACTGACCAGAATTGCTGTAAGAAAAACCAATGTGGAAAAATAGAAAAATCCGTTCTGAATCACGTGAATGTTACCTCCGGCTTACTGAATTTCATTTTTATTACGGTGTTTTTTATAATTGAGTTATTTCGTCTATTTACACAATTTACAATCCGGTGGCAATTTCATTTTTTGATCAATGATTTAGCCAACTATATTTAGTTTTATCCATTAAGTTATTTTTATGTATTTTATTTTATAAAATATTTTGATCTCTCCTGTATCAGATTGCTATATACCTTGTACTCTCGCAATTTTCAAAATACCTTATTAACTCATCTATTGTTTCTAAAATAAATTAATCATTCATGTTTTTGATACGACAGGAATGATTAATCTTTTATAAATAAAGTTATACTGCCTTTCTATTCTTTTGACCTTGTTATTATAAATATTACAAAATTTATACTTCCGGATCCATTCCGCAACATAAAGACTTAATTTTCCTTTCTACAACCTTCATATTTAAAGGTCCAAAAACAGTTTCATAAGTAACAATAAATCTCTGCCCCAATAAATATCCATTTTGTTCGTATTTATTCATTTTTCTGATAGCCTTTTCTAAATACTCGGGATCATCCATCATACCAAAATGTTCCCAGTATATTTCCTCTCTTGTCTGCAAATTTAAAATAGTAAAATCCGGATAGATTGTTCCCATTCCCTCCAGATAAAGTGGCTTCTCGTATCGATAGGGGATCTTGTATCTATCCAGCAAATTTGCAATCAAAACCTCGGACTTGGACCTCATCTGTTCCCCTTTAGCAGAATAATATTCCGGCATTTCCTCCCGAAATCCATTTTCCGGGAAAGATGCATTCAACCACTCCTGTAAATATTCATCAATAGGTTGTTCAATGGGGATAATTAATTGTTGCCGTGATTTGGCCAGTTTTGTGAAGATAGAATTTATAGAATTGTTCTGATAAAATTTTTGAAGCGTATCAATCATAGTTTTTTCTTTTATCGCCATTTGCAGTATTTTTTCATCATATCTTTTTTGTGCCAGCTGCTCTGCTAATTTCAGATTATCTTTATGAATATATTGAAATTCATTTGTTCGCTCCTTTTCCTCCTGTTTCTTTTTTTCTTCTTGCTCCGTTCGTTTCTTTTCCTCTCCTTGTTCTATTCCCTTGCAATAATACTGCCATTGTTTATTATGCTTGATTATCTTTAATACTCCATCCGGAGCTCCTTTCAAAGCAAGCTTCTTCTCACTGATCAGATTAGCAAGATATTTCTGTCTTTCCTGAAGTTCGTTTCTTAAATGCATACTTTCCATGTTTTCGCCTTTCCTTGTATTTTTAAATTTTTATATTGATTTGATTTATATGATATCAGGGTCAAAAGTTCAAAAAGTCGTTTGTGCTTGCACGATAAGACTTTTGAACCTGGGACCCGCCAAACATGAGAAAGTAGCGATTTACGCAGTAAATCAGCGGATTTCGAATGTTTGAGAATTGCGGGATCTGATTTGCAGCGGAGCAATTCGCAGCGGAGCAATTTGCGGATATCAAGTTAAGGGCAAAATACCTTTTGATCCTAACATCATTTATATCTCAGCATGTTATTTATAATTTTATTTATTTTGACATGCCGTTTGTGCTTGGGGCTTGACGACTTTTCCCCGGTTCCGGCATCCCTTTTTCTTGATTTTGCTTTTTTGCATGCCGTTTGTGCTTGGGGTGTGCCGGCTTTTTTCCGGCTCCGGCATCCTTTTTTCTTGATTTTTCTTTTTGGCATGCCGTTTATGCTTGGGGCTTGTCGGCTTTCCCCCGGTTCCGGCATCCTTTTTTCTTGGTTTTGCTTTTTGGCATGCCGTTTGTGATTGAGGTTTGCCGGCTTTTCCCCGGTTTCGGCATCCTTTTTTCTTGATTTTGCTTTTTGGCATGCCGTTTGTGCTTGAGGGTTGACGACTTTCCCCCGGCTCCGGCATCCTTTTTTCTTGATTTTGCTTTTTGGCAGGCCGTATGCGCTTGAGGCTTGACGGCTTTTTCTCGGCTCCGGCATCCCTTTTTCTTGATTTTGCTTTTTGGCATGCCGTTTGTGCTTTTGGGGCTTGCCGACTTTCCCCCGGCCCCGGCATCCCTTTTTCTTGATTTTGCTTTTTGGCATGCCGTTTGTGCTTGGGGCTTGCCGACTTTTTCCCGGCTCCGGCATCCCTTTTTCTTGATTTTGCTTTTTGGCATGCCGTTTGTGCTCGGGGCTTGCTAGCTTTTTACCGGTTCCGGCATCCCTTTTTCTTGATTTTGCTTTTTAGCATGCCGTTTGTACTTGGGGGTTGATGGCTTTTCCCCGGCTCCGGCATCCTTTTTTCTCGATTTTGCTTTTTAGCATGCCGTTTGTGCTTATGTTTCGAATTTTTCAAATTTACTTATGGGATTTTTAAAATATCAATGATTATTAAAGGAATAATGCTCCGGATAAAAAATATCGAGAAGAATACGACTTGAAGAAAACGACTTTAACGAAAACACCTTTGATTAAAATGACTTTGATTAAAATAACTTTGATTAAAACACCTTTGATGAAATGTTATAAAAAGATAAACCTTATAAAGAAATTGATATACCTATATTTGAGGCATAACTGCAATAATAAAGATTTGTTTGAATTCATATAATCATATTTAGATATGCTGATCATGAATGCATATATATAATCATGTAGATACAATTATCAAAAGTAGACCTGTATCAAGAAACTTCACATGTATAAAGAAACTTCACATACAGCAGAAAAATAAAGATAGCAGAAGTCATAAACGCGACCTCTGCTATCAACTATATCATAATACTACATAAAATAAAACTACATTTTATATTATCAAAATCTGTCAGATATATCATCAAAATCTGCCAGGATTTATGAAAAACCAATCAGCCCTATTTTATTTCGGCTGGATCTGTGCATGCAGCTCCTGCAGGGATTTTACCTGGCTGCCACCATGTTCTTTCAGGGTCTTGATACCACTGATGGTAGCTTTGGCTGCTGCCATGGTTGTCATGTACGGGATCTTTTTCTTGATCGCATTTTTGCGCAGGTAGCTGTCATCCCATCCGCTTGCTCCGCCGTCGGGTGTATTGACGATCAGATCAATCTTTCCGTTGGTGATCAAATCAAGGATGTTCGGACGGCCTTCCTGAAGCTTTAAGGCTACTTCAGACGGAATGCCTGCTTCATCCAGCAGTGCTTTTGTGCCCTTGGATGCGAGGATCTTGAAGCCTGCTTCATCAAAATCTTTGGCAAGTGCTACAACTTCATCTTTGTCTTTATCATTTACGGAAATCAGGACAGTTCCTTCCATCGGAAGTCTGGTCTGTGTTGCTTCCTGTGCTTTGACAAATGCTTCTCCCCAGTATTCGGATAAGCCGAGAACTTCACCGGTAGATCTCATTTCCGGTCCAAGAACCGGGTCAACTTCCGGGAACATATTGAACGGGAATACTGCTTCTTTTACTCCGTAGTAAGGAATATTCTGCTCTCTTAATCCCGGAACCGGAGAAGGTCTTCCGGTCAGATCGCGTGTCATGATCTCGGTTGCAAGCGGCACCATACGGATATTGCATACCTTGGACACCAACGGCACGGTACGGGATGCACGGGGATTGGCTTCCAGTACATATACTTTGCCGTTCTCAATCGCATACTGCATGTTCATCAAGCCTTCTACATGCATTTCTTCTGCAATTTTTCTGGTATATTCTTTGATCGTGGCAACATTTTCATCACTTAAATGTCTGGATGGAATAATGCATGCAGAGTCTCCGGAGTGAACACCTGCTAACTCGATATGCTCCATAACAGCCGGAACAAATGCATGTGTGCCATCGCTGATAGCATCTGCTTCACATTCGGTTGCATGCATCAGGAAACGGTCGATCAAAATCGGACGATCCGGTGTCACACCAACGGCTGCCTTCATATATCCAACCATGCTTTCTGCATCGTGTACAACTTCCATTCCACGTCCGCCCAATACATAAGAAGGACGAACCATAACCGGATAACCGATCTTTTCTGCGATCTGCAGCGCATCATCAACGGTAACTGCCATACCTGATTCGGGCATCGGAATTTCCAGTTTATCCATCATGGCACGGAACTGGTCACGGTCTTCTGCAAGGTCAATAACTGCGGGTGAAGTACCAAGGATACGCACACCGTTTTTCTCAAGGTCGCTTGCCAGATTTAAGGGAGTCTGTCCACCAAACTGAGCAATGACACCTACGGGCTGTTCCTTTTTATAAATACTTAAAACATCCTCTAAGGTCAGTGGTTCAAAGTAAAGTTTATCGGATGTATCATAATCGGTAGATACTGTCTCAGGATTGCAGTTGACAATGATTGTTTCGAAACCAAGCTTTTTGAGTGCTAAGGATGCATGTACACAGCAATAGTCAAATTCAATACCCTGTCCGATACGGTTGGGACCACCACCTAAGATCATGATCTTTTGTTTGCCGTCGCTAACCGGATTTTTATCTGTTCCATTATAGGTAGAATAGTAGTATGCACTGTCTTTTGTGCCACTTACATGCACGCCTTCCCAGTTTTCTTCCATGCCAAGCTCAATCCTGCGGTTGCGGATATCAGCTTCGGGAACCTGTAAGATCTGTCCCAGATATTTATCGGAAAATCCATCTTTTTTAGCCTGGATCAATGCATCATCAGCAGGTACACTTCCTACATTTTTAACAAGGGCGTCTTCTTCATCCACCAGTTCCTTGATCTGCTCTAAGAAATAAGCCTTGATCTTGGTCAGCTCATGAATTTCTTCTACAGTTGCGCCCTTTCTCATTGCTTCATAAATCAGGAAATAACGGTTGCTGTTGGGGAATACCAGTCTTTTTAACAGCTCGTCCTTGGAAAGTGTATCAAAGTCTTTGGCATGGCCAAGTCCGTATCTTCCGTTTTCAAGGCTCCGGATTGCTTTCTGGAATGCTTCTTTGAAGTTTTTACCAATACTCATAACTTCGCCGACTGCACGCATCTGTGTACCAAGCTTGTCCTCTACACCTTTGAATTTTTCAAATGCCCAGCGTGCAAACTTGATAACAACATAGTCTCCGTCCGGGACATATTTATCTAAGGAACCATATTTACCGCAAGGGATATCTGCCAGAGTGAGACCTGTTGCAAGCTTTGCGGAAACAAGTGCGATCGGGAAACCGGTTGCCTTGGATGCAAGTGCTGACGAACGGGATGTACGGGGATTGATCTCAATGATAATGTCACGATCTGTTTTGGGATCGTGCGCCCACTGTACATTGGTACCGCCAATAACCTGAATGGCTTCAACAATTTTATAGGATTTTTCCTGAAGTCGTTTCTGAACTTCTTCAGAAATCGTAAGCATCGGAGCAGAACAGAAGGAATCACCGGTATGAACACCCATGGGATCAATATTTTCAATGAAGCAGACGGTGATCATCTTGCCTGTTTTGTCACGGACAACCTCAAGCTCCAGCTCCTCCCAGCCGATCACACACTCTTCCACCAGTACCTGACCAACCAGACTTGCCTGAAGACCTCTTGCGCAGACTGTCTTTAACTCTTCAACATTGTATACAATACCGCCACCGGTGCCGCCCATGGTATACGCAGGACGAAGCACAACCGGATATCCCAGCTCATCCGCAATCTTTAAAGCCTCATCAACGGTGTATGCAACCTCACTTCTTGCCATCTCGATACCGAGACTTTCCATGGTCTTTTTAAATTCGATACGGTCCTCTCCACGTTCAATGGCATCTACCTGCACACCAATGACCTCAACACCGTATTTGTCCAAAATACCTTTTTGAGCAAGCTCTGAACACAGGTTTAATCCTGACTGTCCACCCAGATTGGGAAGTACTGCATCCGGTCTTTCCTTTGCAATAATCTGCTCAATCCTTTCTGCATTTAACGGCTCGATATAAGTAACATCAGCAATTTCCGGATCCGTCATGATGGTTGCCGGATTGGAATTAACCAGTACGATTTCGTAGCCCAGGCTCCGTAAAGCTTTGCAGGCCTGTGTTCCTGAATAATCGAATTCACAGGCCTGACCGATAATAATCGGGCCGGAACCGATAATCAGTACCTTGTGGATATCTGTTCTCTGCGACATATTTTTTCCTCCGTTTAACATATTGACCAACTTTCGTTTGTTGATTTTAACTCAATCCATTCTATTCTACTTTTAAATATCCCTTTTTTCAATAAAATAAATCATTTTTTTGTGATTTCAGAAAAAACTGTTTTCTACAAATTCCAAAATTTTTATAATTTCCTATTATATATTCTTTTTACATCTGAAATGAGGGATGTCGTCCCCAATATCAAAATGGGTTTCTGTCTCTTTTGGGCTTCCCTGAGTGCCTGTGAAAGCTCATAAAAACAAACCTGTGAAAATCCCCGTTCCTGCAGTGTTTTTTCCTGAATATCCGAAAATTTATAATGGGGACTGGATGATTTTGTCAAAATGATCTGTGAAGCCAGCGGTGCCATTTTTTGAGCAACACCAACATAATCCTTGTCATCCGGTATTCCGATGATAGCCGTCACCTCCGGTATCTTCATTTTTTCCAAAACCTCTATTACCATTTCGGCACTTTTTGCATTGATGGAGGCATCTAAAATCGTCAGCGGTTCACAAGAAAGCACTTCCATCCGTCCCGGCCATTGCAGCTTTTTCATAGCAGCTTTGGCATTTTTTTCTGAAAATCTTTCTCCTAAAATATCCTTACATACAGCCATGGCCAGTGCGCAGTTTTTTGCCTGATGCTCGCCAAGAAGCGGTAACGCAATACCACGGATCATGGTCTCTTCGATACGCACATCAAACAACATGCCATCCATACAATATTGTATATTTTCTGCAGAAAAATCCCTGCCATACTGCTTAAGATAAGTATTTGTCTCTGCCGCTTTTTTTTGCAGAATTCCCATCACGTTCTCTGCCTGTTCGGCTGTATATACATACTTCTGGTCTCCTGTCATAATACAGGCTTTATCCATGGCGATTTCTTCAAGCGTCCTTCCAAGCTCTCTTGTATGCTCTAAAAAAATTGTATTGATGACCGCATAATCATGAACCGCATTGTTGACATCATCATACCGGACACCCTTGCCACCTTCCAAAACATTGAAATCCGTATTGTTGTCCGTGAAAAACTGCAGGGCAAGCGCACACTGCAGACCAATAGGACTGATACACTCCCCCCGCTTCAGATTTTGCAATCCACCGGCAAACCGTTCTCTAATCTTTTCTGTACAGGCACAAAAATCCTCATCCGAAATATTTTTCCCATTTATCCGAAAACGTTCATTGAAGCTCAGAATATGCGGGCTTGTCATAAGTCCGGTCTTTCCATATTGTGAAAGAACTGCTGCTGTCATACAGGCAACCGAGCCCTTTCCCTTGCTGCCTGTGATGTGTACGGACGGCACGCGGTGTTTCCCGGAAAGCTCCTGTATCACGTCTCTGGAAAGCTCCGGATGACGCTTTTTTGAATCAGGCATATCATAGTCCCATTCTTTTTCCGCTTTTAAATAAGATTCATAAAAAAAATCTTCTGCTTCTGTCCTCGTCATATCAAAAATCTCCACAGATCATATCCATCATTCTACCCGCTACATTAACACCTGTTGCCTGCTCAATCCCTTCAAGTCCCGGCATAACATTGATCTCACACAAATAAAACCGGTCTTTCCCAAATAAAAGATCGATCCCTGTAAAATCCAGTCCGGTCTGCTCATAAACATCCTTTGCGATCTGCCGGATCTCATCGTTTGGCTCATATGCCGTCACGCCGGCTCCAAGTGCCACATTTGCCCGAAAATCATGTTCCGATCTTCGCTGCATGCAGCCAACTACCTCGCCACGGATACTGTATACACGCACATCTCTTCCATAGCTTGTCTCAATAAACTCCTCAAACAGCCATTCCTTTTCTTTGCCATACTGTTGCAAAGCTTTCAGATCTTCTTCCTTTTGAATCAGGAAGATCTCTCTTCCCATGGAGTTTTCCAATCCCTTGGCAACCATTTTTGTACCGAGCATGCTGCTTAAGAATGGATAGTCTGCAAAGCCATCCGCAAGCAGGTAACGCGGCTTTAAAAAAGCCCGGGATTGCAGATGCAGAAGCTGCTCATATTTGTTGATATACTGATTGAACGGTGACAAGGGATTGTATGATTTTTTTGCAAGCCGATTGATCTGATCCTTGCACTTGCCCCATTTGTAACGGTTGATGACAAAATCGACCGGGGATAGTATTTTGCCATTGCAGTAGATTTTGGGGTCTGTGCTCTGTCCCACAGTTATATCATGTACCCCGATGATCTCAAGTGAAATTCCACGCGCACCGGCCTCCTCAACCAGTCGGTGACAGGTATAGGCATTTCCCATATTGCTGTATGCTTCAATTATGTATCCGTTCATTTGTACTCCTAGAGCTGCTTTAGCATAAAATCTATTACCTGCGTCAGCTTGCTCTTTTTCCATTCTTTTTTTTCTTCTTCTAAAGACAAGGGGTAGACAATCTGAAAGTCCAGAACTTCTCCCGGAACTCTACCGCTGCGTAAGGGTTCGTAGAAATTTTGGTAAAATTCTTCCTCCGTCGCATGCGCAAAAACATCCGGCTTCAGATAACGGAGCTGACGCTTGGTATTTTCAATAAACATCTTAGCCGCAAGTGGCTTCAACAAATTGTAATCTTCTTCCTGAACATCTGTAAAAATAGGAGAAAGCTCGCCTTTGACGACGCGCTCATTTTGACGGTCAATTTCAATTCCATACGGTTCAAATGAAAAAGCATCCTCCGTAAAATGCAGCTTTAATAATATTCCATATTCTGTATTAAACTGGGATCTCTGATAGTCTGTATCAAACACAAAATTGCCAAGGGAATAAAAAATGGCTTTTCCCGGAAAGGTTTCATAATTCATAGGAACATGGGGATGATGGCCAACGACTAAGTCTGCCCCCATGGACAGGTAATCCATGTATCGATCTCTGGTGTAAGGGGATGGAAGGGCTGTAAATTCTTCGCCTCCATGTGCCACAACAATGCACCAGCGACAGGTCTTTTTGATCTCGGCAATCGCTTTTTTGATGCGTTCCATATCACTCCAGCTAAAGCATCCGGCCTTATCGGTATCCGCCTTCCGGCATGCCCGCTGATAGCCGACGCCGATCATTCCGATACCACCTGCTTCAGGAAGAATAACCGGCTTTATGGCTTCATCGATGTTCATGCCGGCTCCTAATGTCTGCACGCCACATTTTTTTGCTTCGCGCAGGGTATCCGCCATGCCTTTTTCTCCGACATCCATAATGTGGTTGTTGCAGATATTCCAGACGTCTGCACCGATTTTATGGAAAAAATCTGTCGCTGCCGGATCCATGCTGTGGGTCAGGGCAACAACTCCGTTGTCACGTACGACTTTTTCCTGCTTGGATAATGGGCCTTCTACGTTGATGATCAGGTGATCGGCAGTATGTAGATAGGAGAGGATTTCATCGGATACGAGGTGTTCGTCCTCCCATTTGTGATCCATGTATTTATCAAATCCGATGTCTCCGGTGAAGATCAGGGTTGTTTCGTCTGGCATGTTGATGGCCTCCTGGGTTCGTTCTTTGGAATTTATTTTATCATCTTTTTGGGGATTGTGCATGGGTTTTGTTGGGGGAGGGGGATGGTTTCGGTCGGTTTTAGCGGATGAATCCCAGCGGTTTTCTATCTTGGTATTTCTGCGCCTAGTGGGAGTAAATGCCGCCATTTACTTTTTGGCAACGGTAAAGGCACGAAAAATAAAAACGCGCCTACGGCTTGAACGGTTATTTTTCGTGCCAGGTTGTTGTTATTGGCGGCATTAACTCCCACACGGCTCGAAATAAGGCGATAGAAAACCGCTGGGATTCATCCGCTAAAACCTCGGAAATGCATTGGATGGGGACGCAGGCATCTGCGATGCTGCTGAATTATAGCCGGTTATTTGAAAGATTCAGTATAATTGATATAGGTCATGGAGGGGGTATCGGTTAGGAGTTGGGCGTCGATGGGGGTGCCGATGAAGAGGATATGGCTGCCAAGGTCTAGTTGGGTGGTTATGTTTATGCTCAGGTAGGCATTGGTGCCGTTGGTTATGGCAAGGGTGTCGTTGGGGGTTCTTTGGATAAAGGGGTAGTTTTTTAGTTTGTCAACCTGGCGGCCGGACTGGTAGCCCCAGTGGCGGAAAAGCTCAATGTCAGCATCTTTTCCTATGATAGATATTGTGCATTTTTCGGATTTTTGGAGCATTTCACAGGTCAGGCTCTTTTTATCAACGGTCAGAGAGATAGTGATGGGATCGGAGGATGACTGGATTGCGGTATCTATGATACAGCCGTTGTCTCTTCCTTCGCAGTTGGTTGTGAGAATGAATAAGCCATAGCTTAATTTTTGTAATACTTCATGATTCATAAGATGTCCACCTTCGCTTTTTGTTGTAGTATCTACCTGATGAAGTGTATTTATACATGGAGCGACTGATGTTTCTGCAAATATAGCATTGACGATAGCAGTGACAATTTTCCCGCAAAATTTGAATCCGGGAATATATATGGCTGATTTTCGCATCTCCGGTTGCCAAGAATTATTTGTGGTACTCTGAATAAATACTATGACGAATACCACGATAACTACTATAATGAATACTATGACGATTACCATGATAACTACTATGATGAATACTATGACGGACACCATGATAACTGCTATGATGAATACTATGACGGACACCATGATAATTACTATGATGAATACTAAAATGGATACTATGATAAAAAAGAGAACAGCCTAGAAATAAGCTGTTCTCTTATAATACGATATTGGGGTCAAAAGATCAAACATGAGAAAATAGCGATTTACGCAGTAAATCAACGGATTTCGAATGTTTGAGAATTGCGGGAGCTGCCTTGCAGCGGAGCAATTCGTGGATATCAGTAAAATTCCGGATTAACCAAAATATCTTTTCAATAATCCTTCAAGTGCCTTACCGTGTCTTGCCTCATCGCGTGCCATTTCATGAACGGTATCATGGATCGCATCCAGATTGTTTTTCTTTGCACATTTTGCAAGATCAACTTTTCCTGCTGTTGCGCCGTATTCGCAGTCAACTCTCCATGCAAGGTTTTTCTTGGTGGAATCTGTCATGTTAGCTTCCAGCTCGGAACCAAGCATTTCTGCAAATTTTGCAGCGTGCTCTGCTTCTTCATATGCAGCTTTTTCCCAGTAAAGTCCGATTTCAGGATATCCTTCACGATGGGCAACTCTTGCCATGCAAAGGTACATACCTACTTCTGAACATTCTCCTTCAAAGTTAGCTTTCAGCTGATCAAAGATAAATTTCTTATCTTCGTCGCTGATATCTGCATTGTTTTTAACTGTTGATGCATATACACCAAATTCATGTTCCGCTGCGAGGTTCAGCTCACCCTCTAATTTTTTAAATTTGTCTCCACTTACGTGGCATACCGGACACTCAGCCGGTGCTGTTTCTCCTTCATGTACGTATCCACATACTGGACATACCCATTTTGCCATTTTTTTATCCTCCTAAATAAAAATATTATTTCATGCACAGACAATTTCTATGCATTGTAACCATGGTAACAGTATCTTATAAGCAATCATGGCACTTGCCATAGAACTGCAGCTCACAATCCTCGATTTCACCATCAAAATCTGCGGATGCTTCCGCGACAATGCTGTCACAGGAAATATAATCCATATCTTCCACCCGGCCGCAAGCCTTACATATGAAATGATTGTGCGGACTGATAAATCCATCAAAGTGATCTGCTCCTGCCGGTGTCGTAATTTTTAATACCTGACCGCTCTCTGTCAGAAAAGCCAGATTACGATATACCGTTCCAAGACTGATATTGGGGTATTCCTTACGAACACTTTCATATACCATATCCGCTGTTGGATGATCGCGACGGCTTTGCAGATCTTTTAAGATTGCTTCTCGTTGTCTTGAATATTTGATCATATCTCTTTCCTTTTAATAATGATAACTATTACTGTTATTGATTATAGCAGGGACTTTATATCTTGTCAAACATTTTTATATAAATTTTTTATCTCATTTTTTCAAAATATTATTCTGTAAGAAATATTCTATTTTTTCAGATTTCCACTTAATTCCTCTTTCTGATCCTTTCTCCCTGATTTCATTATGATTTATTACATTTTCCCTTATTTCACATTTGCCAACCCTCCGTTATCATGTCACAATAAATAAGAAAACACTTGCTAAATTTATGTAAAAGAGAAGGAAACTTAAAATAAAATTTACTCACTTCATATCTGTTTTTCTACATTAAAGTGCCTGATTACCGGCTTTTTTTTGCACTCTACTGACAGTCGGTTGTAGAAATATGCAGGAAATGATAGGGTTAGATCAGAAAAAAGAGGGCCCGCAAATGGATAAAGAAAAAATAGGCATCTTCGTGCACGAGCTGCGTAAAGAAAAGCAGATGACACAAAACGTAGAGACCTTCCTGGATGTATTAAAGGAACGAAACTACGAAGGTCTGACGATTGATTATGAGGTTATCGATGGATTTGATCACAACACAGTGTTTAAACCTTCCATCAAAAATGCGATGCTCAGATTTTATGGCAAATAAACAAGATTATTTTTCCTTTTTATTTGATCCGCCATTATCGATCCACCAGCCCCAAAATCCGGCTGCAAGTGCCAATACGCATAAAACTCCGACAAAAATATCCTGTCCCATATAAATATGCCCCTTTCTGTTACTTTAATCATTTACCATTTTTATACCAGCCAGACCGCATATATATGTCTGACTGGTATAATCGTAACAGAAGGGGGCATTTACTTTTCGTTAAGATTATCCTTATTTTCGTTTATGTTTCGCACAGCAGATTTTATACGTTAAGCAATTTTCCAGCTCCGGGAGATATTCTGCAGCTCCGTCATATGCCGGTAAATACCATCCTGTGCCATCAGTTCGTCAGGTGTACCGCTTTCTGCCACTACACCATCTTTCAGGACCACGATGTGGTTAGCATTGGCTATCGTACGCATACGGTGTGCGATGATCAGCACGGTCTTATCCTTAATCAGACTGGAAAGTGCCTCCTGGATCAATGTCTCATTTTCTACATCAAGGGATGCCGTTGCCTCGTCCAACAGGATGATCGGAGCATCCTTTAAAAAGGCTCTGGCAATGGAAATACGCTGTCTCTCACCACCGGATAAATTGCAGCCGTTTTCACCGATCTGTGTCTGATAACCGTTGGGCAGACGGTTGATAAATTCTTCACAGTTGGCCATCTTTGCTGCACGGATGACTTCCTCATCGGTTGCATCTTTTTTACCAAGGCGGATATTTTCCATGACGGTTGTATTGAACAATGTAACATCCTGGAAAACGATGGAATACATGGACAGCAAAGTTTCCGGATCAATCCTGGAAATATCCATGCCGCCAACTGTGATGCTGCCGCTGTCAATATCCCAAAAACGCGCCGCAAGTCTTGAAACGGTCGTTTTTCCTCCACCGCTCGGCCCGATCAGTGCCGTTACCTCACCCTGCTTTGCCCTAAAGGATACATCCGACAAAACACTTTCGTCGTTAGCATATGCAAACTTTACGTGATCAAATTCGATATCATATCCATTGTTGGAAAGAGCATCCACACCAGTCTGCAGCTCATGGGATAGGATTTCATCCAGTCTTTCACTCTGAACACCGGTAGAAATGATCGCCGCAAAATTCTGAAGCGCGATCTGCATCGGATCGTATAATCTGGAAACAATCATCAAAAACATGAGGAATGTCAGAAGATCAATATCTCCTTTTGCAAATAAGGTTCCACCAACCAGCGCTGTTGTTCCGATACCCACTTTTAATATCATCTGCGCAGAAGAGATAAAAACAGACATTTTCAATTCCGTGATCAATGCCTGATCTTCCACATTTTCGATTTTTTTATCCAGACCTTTCAGATACTGCTCCTGTGCGTTGTTGGATCTTAGGTCTCTGGCAGATTCCAGACATTCCTGTATTCCGTCTACCAGTTCCATCTTGACCGCACTGTTTTCTCTGAAAGCTCTTTTTTGTGCACCGCTTGAACATATGACAACGAGAAACGCTACCGGAATAACCCAGAAACAGGATAAAACCATCCGGTAATCAAACATGAAAAACATGTTTACTCCAATGATGAGTACAGATGCCAGTGAACCGACAAGCTCCGGGATCCAGTGACTGGACGCTGTTTCCATCGTGGCACAATCTCCCATGATATTAGTTGTAAGATCCGATAAATTCTTTTTCCCAAAATAGGAAAGCGGAAGCTTTCTCATTCTCTCCGCAATAGTAATACGTCGGATGCCACTTTCTTTATAGGTAGAAAGAAATGTCGCATTGTACTGCTGATACTGTGTAAACGCAATCAATAATAAAACCACAATAATTCCAACCACATAACCACCGATCCGTGACGAATCCAGTGTGTGGTCAAGTAAATCCCGGATCAACAGATACAGAATACAGGCAGGTCCCATAAGGACAATATCGGATATTGTCACGCAGACACAGGCCTTTATCATATCCTTTGCTCCTTGTTTTGAAAGTGCATATTTATGCTGCAGTTTTTCTATCATCCTAAGCACCTACCTTCCATTCTACTGATTTGGTATATTCTTCGTACATATCGTGATACAGACCACCTTTTTTAAGCAATTCTTCATGCTTCCCCGATTCCACACAGGTGCCATCCTTCAATACAAAAATCCGATCTGTGTTTGTCACGGTGCTCAGGCGGTGCGCAACCATGATCAGGGTCTTTTCCTTTGCCATCTCCTCAAATGCTTTTTGAACCTTTGCTTCATTGTCGGGATCTGCAAAGGCTGTTGCCTCATCTAAGATCAAAACAGGCGCATCCTTTAAAATAGCCCTTGCAATCGATATTCTCTGCTGTTCGCCGCCGGATAAATAGGTACCCTTTGCACCGATTACCGTATCCATTCCCTGCGGAAGCTTTTCAATAATATCCATACACTGCGCTTTTTTCAAAGCCTCCATGACTTCCTCTCTGGTCGCATCCGGCCTTGCCAGACGTACATTTTCAAAAATACTCGTTTTTAACAGCCTGCTGTCCTGAAATACAAAGGATACCGTATTCATCAGCTGCGAAAAAGGGATTTCCTTTACATTGACACCACCAATTTTCACTGCACCTTCACTGACATCAAAAAATCTGGCAATCAGCTCGGCGGTCGTTGTCTTGCCGCCACCGCTCGGGCCAACAAAAGCAACATGGGAGCCGGATGGAATCTCAACACTTAAATGATCTACCGCATTCTGTTCTGCCCCTTCATAATGATATGAAATGTCTTCTAACGTGATGGAATAATCTTTAAGAGTGACCTCATCTTTTGCCTGTTTAAGCTCCTCGACATCCAGAATTGCATGGATACGATTGATCGAATCAACAATCATCATTTCCTGCTCTCCGGCATAGGCGACCTTGCTCAGTGTCACGGTGATCAACGGTGTGATGATGATATAATACATAACATCCAGCACCAGATCCGGTGTAATTCCGCCTTTTGAAAATACAAAAGCCGAAAAAACAATAAAAGCAAAAATTGCATTGATACCGGTCATAAAACCGGTCATCGGAATACGCAAAGAAACCGTATAATCGATTGCCCACTTCGCATATTTTTCAATAGCAGTCTTAAATCTGGTAAAGGAATTGATCGTCTGTCCAAAGGTCTTAACAACCGGAACGCCTCTGACATACTCTACTGCCTCACTGCTCATAACACCCAAGGCATCCTGATATTCTTCCATTTTCTTTTTCATGCCGGAGCCCATCATGACTGACATAAAGCTAAAACCGATCACTGCCGGGATCATGCAGATCAGACCAAATTTCCAGTTGAAAAACAACAATAAAATCAATAATCCGATCGGTGTCACATTTGCTACAGCCTTATCTACAAGATTGTGTGCGATATAGGTTTCCGTAGCGGCTGTTGTATCATTGACAATTCTTCTGATTTTACCGGTTCCTTCCTTATCAAACACACCAAGTGGAAGCGCCATGATTTTTTTCATCAGGCATTTCCTCATATTGGCCTGCACACGAAACGCAGCCTTATGCGTACACATGAGTGCTCCAATATAAATCAACATACCGCAAATGGTAATCAGGACTGCCTGCCAGCCAAGCGACCGAATCCCATCCAAATCTTTTCCCTCCAACGCGGTCTTGATGATCAGCCAGATATACATAAACGGAACCATAGCTACAAAAGCGCTGATGGCTCCCAGGCACCTCCCCAATTTGATCAGATGTCTGTGTGATCCGGCATAACTGTTGATCACCGACATAACATCGTTTTTCTTTTTTTCTTGCATTGTATATATGCTCCTCCTTCTTATATTTCCGGAATATTATCCGGATTTGAAAGTTATCACGATTCGCTTTTTGATAACTTTCAAAAATAAAAGAGACCCGAAGGTCTCTTATTTGTCACAATCTCTCGCATATTCAGTTAGTCCCAAAATATTCATCCATCCCGGCATGAAAAAATCTGATATTTTATTGAGACACATGTCTGTTTCCTCCTCTGAGTAATCATGCACAATCGGTTCTATCAATGCTGTCAAATATGCGCTTAACAGAATATGCATATCCTTTTCCGTAATCGGTTTGACAGGAACGCCTCTCCTTTTCAGGGTGTCTATAACCTGCAGCATCTCTTTTTGCTGCTCCAACACGTTTTTATGAATGAAATTTTCGTACGCCGTTCCTTCAGATCTGCAAAGCAGAAGTTTCATTTCCGGTCGGTAAGCCTTGGATAACTCTCGAAAGATCTGAACTTCACCGGTATGAAAGGAATCCCGGATGCCAATCCCACTTTCTACTGCTTTGTTGGCATTGTTCCTATGTTCTTTCATCATGACGGACATTTCCTGCAGCAACGGCTCAAGGACCTGACGGAACAGATCTTCCTTGTCTTTGCAATGTCGATACAAACCTGCTGATGTCATCCCCGCACGCTTTCCAATATCCCGTATGGAAGCTTTTTCAAATCCCTTTTCAAGAAATTCGGCCTTTGCCGCTTCCAGCACTCTGGCATGACTTTGTGATTTATCTCTTGGCATATTTATCACTTCTCACATCATATTCTCACATCACATATGATTCACTTTATCGGATGCTCGTACAGATGAAAAACTCGCAGCAATCAAATATCATTGACCGTACAATCAGTCATCAATTGCGCTGACAGTATATCCCTGTTTCTCAATTCTCCGGCACAAGGTCTCGAGATTGATCTCGCGATCGCAGGATACAATAGCAATCTTTTTCTTTAACTGCACGGTCGCTGCAGCTCCATCAATATCGTTGATGGCGTCCTGTACTTTGTAAGCACAATTCTTGCACTTCATTCCTTCAATATGTACGGTATATGTTTTTATGACTTTATTTTTTAAATGCTTTTTTCTTGGCTTTTTGGAAGAACCGCCACAACAGCCGCCCTCTCCCCGGAAATGCTTTACAGAACCTATGATTGCAAAAATACCCACTGCAATGATGAATAAAATAATAATTGTGTTTGCCATGGTCATGCATCTCTCCTTTTTTATTCTTTTCAGCCATAGATAATATAGCACAAACATTTGTTAGAGTCAACTAACAGCTGTTCAACACCTGCATACGGCATTTTTTCATTGTGCGAAAAGGAGGTCACGTTGTAAACGTCAAACCAATATCAGCACCAGAACAATCATGCGGATTGAAAACGGAATGGCAACAAACTCATCCTTCGGATCTGTCGTGCCGGTGATGCACTGTCAAAAGCCATTGAATGGTGTCGGGAACAGAATCCAGAATTTAATGATGTCAACGACAATCTGCCAGAGATATTTCCCAATGACCTGTTCTGGTCGAACCTACTCTCTTTATCTTGCCGTCATTCATCAGTTTTTTCATGATTCTCTGGACAGTTCTCCTTGATAACGATAATTCTTTAGCTAAATCTGTCTGTGTAATATATGGGTTCTGCTTCAGACCTGATAACAACCTACTTTCTATATTATCAGCGCCACGATCGGCGCCATCAGCGTCAAGAATAGCGTCATTCGTGGTGCTATTTGTCATCTGATTCAAAAGTTCCTCTAAAATATTATCTATTTGAGTCAGCATGAATTCAATAAATACCGTTGATTCTCCCTCTACATGGCATTTTGCAATCGCATCATAATAATCATCCTGAAATTTTTCAATTTGGCTTTCTATCGGAATATATTCAAAAATAGGATTCCATTTAGTCAAAATAGCTGTATGCCACAGCCTTGCCATCCTGCCATTGCCATCAGCTCATGTCAAGCATGGGACAAAAAAATATTTTTTTCAAACGCCTGTGCAGGCATTTGAGAAAATGACTACATCCAAGAACAAAATTCATCAATGTTTTCAAACATAATTTCCAGCTTATCTATCTTCTTTTCTGTATGATAATGTCCACAATACCATTTCTGATAGTTCAACTTTTCTTCTATCCTATTGAGCCATTGTTCCGTAGATTTATAAACCTTGCTTTGATCTACACCTTGCATGAATACCTCAACCGGCTCGTATTTTAATAGTGTAGTATGACTTAGGACAACATCTATATTCCAGCCTGCCTTATCAAGCTGTTCTTCCACATATGCCTTGATTTCTTCTGATGGTTGCTCATCTTCCCACCAGCCCCAGCCATACGCAATACGGATTGCCTTGTCAATACTATATGCTCCTCCCATCACTATTGTTTTCTTCCCATCTAAATCAAATATCTCTCCATTTTTAGCAAACAAGAGACTGGGATATTCTTCCTCTTCATATACTATGCCACCATGCCATTGTTTCTCCTCATAGCCATCAATGGTATAAGGTTTTTGTTCATGATTTCCATGAATAGAAAATATTGTAATTGCAAGTTCCTCCAGCAATTTCTTTTTAACGAATCATACATTGGACCACTGAAATTGATACCTGTATCACCCAGAATTATCATAATGTCATCTTTGGATGTACTATTCATTTGACAAAAGTTTTCTATTCTTTCAAATCTGCCATGGCGTGAAGAGAAAAAACTCAACGAGTGGTCTGTTCCTTATCTGCCGGTTGACCCAATGGAGGCGGGAAGAACTTACGATTCCGACGAAGAGCACAAAGAGCTGTCTCCACAGTGGGTATATAAAATCTTTGAAGATAAGTATGTGAAACGCCAGCCTTACTTCCAGATTGAAGAGTACCACTTCAAACAGGTGGATGGTATTATGGCAGAAGCTACGATTGTCCAAGGTGGGCAGAACCGGCTGGTAAGCGCCAGCGGAAATGGTCGTCTGGATGCTGTCAGCAACATTATCAAACAGTACTTCAGCATCAGCTTTGAGCTGTCCGTATACGAAGAACACGCTTAGGCCTTGTACTACAAAAGTACTCGGACTAAGCGTTTTTTCATAGTTTCTATCTTCCCGGCAAACTGTTATTTCCAACCGACCATCGGGTCTGATTAACTGCCGTATCTGATTGCTGCGATATCAGTCAGCTACGATATCAGGTCGAATGCCTTACAATCAATGTCGGGATTGTAATATAAGACTGGGCATACAGATTCGGTTTTCTGATTTTCTGGAGGATGTATTTTCCCGCCCGTAATCCCATGTCATACATATCAATATTTACCACGGTCAGTTGCGGCTTTAATATCTGCGAAAATGGATAATCATCAAAAGTAATGACCCTGATATCCGAAGGTATCCCTATCCCGGCATGATGCAATGCATTGACGCAGCCATAGGCAATGTAATTGTTGGCGCAGATAATGCCATCCGGTCTTACTTTATTGGAAAGAATCTCTTTGGTCATCTCATAGCCACTGTCACACTGGGATTCCCCATGCTGCACATAATCCTTCGGCACCAGCACATCATGCTCATTCAGAACCGACAACACGCCGTCCAGACGATGCATGGAAATCTTATCCTCTTCTGTTCCGCCAATAAATGCAAGGGACTGACAGCCCTGCTCCAGCAGATGTTTCGCTGCCAACTCACCCGCCAGGCGGTTATCAATATCAATCCAGCAGAAATGGCTGATAAAGTTAGGATTGCCAATCACCAGATGAGGAATAGATTCCTGAAAAATCATTTCATCCAGTTCTTTGGAAATTACAGCCGCATGAATGATATAACCGTCTGCCGCCTTCTCTTCTGCTGCTTTGTGGATATAATCCCTCGTTTCTACAGATGACATATTCTTTATCACAAGGCTATAGCCCTTTTCCGTTAAGACATGCTCCAATCCGCATACCATTTCAAACATATGCGGATTGGCAAATCCTGCATTCTTCCCCAGTGAGGTCACAAAGACAATGGTCTTCGTGGACTGCGTGACAAAATTTCTTGCCCGGAGGTTCGGATGGTAATCCAGTTCCTGCATGACCTTTTTCACCCGGTCTATGGTCTCCCGGGAAATGGAATAAGAGCCATTCATAACCTTTGAGACAGTTGCCGTAGACACCCCTGCCTGCTTTGCCACATCCTTAATTGTAACCGCCATTTTCTATCCTTTCTGCACCAAAATAATTTTCCGCTATTATATCTGCATGCTATTGCCCGGTATTCTGTTAACACGCAATGTGTGCTATCACTCTTCCACTCTGCTTTTTATTATTGCATAACCGTAGCCGTCTAATTTGCTTCCCAGCAGTCCATGCACCAGCAGAATCTCGCTCTGTCCGCTGCCCGGCCCTGCCAGAAATGCTGCAACGTCCATCGGTTCTTCATTCCTGTTTATCATAACACGAATCCGTTCTGTGGCACTATATCTTTCATAAATATAAAACCCGCCTTTTTTCTGGGTATAAACCGTACGGAAATCACCTCTTCGCAGCAGTTCTTCATGCAGGCGCAACCGAATCAGGCTTTGCATAAAGCCAAAAAGAGTGTCGCCCGAATTCTGTTCGCCAGATTTTTCCCGAAGTCCCTTTTCTTCCATTGTTTTTGCTTTGCATGCCTTTTTCCATGGCATTGCCTGCCGGTAGTCCGCCTCTTCAATTCCGGTTACTCCAAGCTCATCACCATAGAAAACGGATGGCATACCCGGAAATGTCATCTGGAAAATCAGTGCCAGCCGGTACTGCCATTCATTTTCATTGCAAAGGGAATAGAACCGGCTCACATCATGACTGTCTAAAAGGTTTAACTGTGCAAATACCGTCTGTTCCCGGTAACGCATCCGCATATTCGTAACCCGGCTATCAAATGCTGCGCTGCTGATACTCTCTTCTCCAAAAAAGCATTTACAGTGTTTCCGGAAATCATAATTCATCGTTGAATCAAATATGGTTCCATCCAGCCAGTGATTGGCAGTCTCCCAGACTTCACCGATTAAGATTGCCTCCGGGTTGACTTCTTTTACTTCCCGGTAGAATCTGCGCCACAATGCATCATTAATCTCACTTGCCACATCCAACCGCCAGCCATCTGTGTTAAATTCTTCCACCCAGTATCTCCCTACTTTGCAGATAAAATCTGCCACTTCCGGGTTTGCCGTATCAAGCTTTGGCATCATCCGCTCGTAACCAAAGCATTCGTAATTCGGATACTCCTCCGGGTCTTCGGGGCGAATAACCGGGAATTGCAGTCCATAGAACCAGTCCTTTTTATCGGATACTTCGCCTTTCTGCACCACATCCTCAAATGCTGAAAAATGCCAGCCGCAATGATTAAATACGCCGTCAATAATCACCCGGATTCCGTTGGCATGGAAGGTGTCCACCATCTCTTTAAAATCCTCATTTGTTCCAAAGCAAGGGTCAATGTGAAAATAATCCAGCAAATCATATTTATGATATTCGCCTGCTGCAAATATCGGATTAATGTAAATGGCATTCACACCAAGTTTTTTCAGGTAATCCACATTTTCGGTAATGCCCTTAAGGCAGCCTCCCAGCTTTCCTCTTACCACATTTCCTTCAAAGGTGGATTTTGTCGGTCTGCCGCTGATATATGTTTTTCCCGTAGCAAAGCTGTCCGGAAAAATATTGTAAATAACGGCATCCTTCGCCCAATCCGGCGGTCTTACGATGTCTGCTCTGTGATTAAAGGGAAGCTGGTAATATTCGGAGCGGTCATCCACCAGCTTCGCACTGAAGCAGTCTCCGTAATAATAGGTTTCTTCTGTCTCACTTTCCAGCCGGAAATAATAGCAAAGCCGCTTATATGGGTGCACCAGTTTCACCTCATAATAGTCAAATAATTCGCAACTCGCCACTACATGCATTTCTGCTTCTGTAAAAATAACCGGTGTCAGGCGGCATGCCCGGTCTCCGAAATGCAGCCAGCAGCGTTTGATGTCATCTTTGGCTGTACGGAGCCGGATTGTCACATGATCTTCGTCTGTTCCATATGCATACTGTGACATGGGTATATGTAAAATTGCACTTTTGTTCATTCTCTGTCCAGCCTTTCTTAACCTTTTACACCTCCGGAGGTCAGTCCGGTTGTCATATTTTTCTGAAGTGCAAAGAACGCAATCAGAATTGGTATCGATACCACAATGGATGCCGCCGCAAATATCGGCCAGCTTCCGCTCATTTCCGTTGCCTGCAGGGAATATAAGCCTGCTGCTAACGTATAGGTATCGGAACCTGTCATAAAATTGATTGCAAAAATGTATTCATTCCATACATAGATAAGTACCATCATGGCCGTTACTGCAATGGTCGGCTTTGCAAGTGGCAGTACGATTCTCGTCACAAGCTGCACCGGCGTTGTACCATCAATCATTGCCGCCTCTTCAATTTCTACCGGAATCGTGTCAAAATATCCTTTCATATTCCACAGGGCAAATACTGCCATGGTTCCCGTGTATACAATAATCAGTCCCGTTCTGGTATTAATCAGTCCCATGGGTGACAGCAGCTTATACAGTGCTGTCATGGAAAGCAGGGATGGAAATGCATAAAGCAGTATCAGTGTCCGAAGGATTGCTTTTCTGCCCGGAAATTCCTTTCTTGAGAAAACATATGCCGCCGGAATTCCTGTTCCAAGGGAAATTCCCAGGGTTACTACTGCTAATATCAGACTATTTTTCAACCACAGCATAATCGGCTTTTCCGTAAATACCGCTTTATAATTTGCCAGCGTGAAATGCTTTGGCAGGAAGGAAAAATTTGCACTCAACAGGCTGTTATCCGCATTCAGGGACACGGAAAATGCATACAATACCGGCACCAATACCACAAAGCAAAGCAGGATAAGAAAGATATTTGCAAAGACGAGTCCAATATTTTCTCTGGTTCGTTTCTTCATATTAGTCTGTCTCCTCCTTTGGTTTCATATTGGTCAGCACAGAAAATACAATCAGAATGACAAATATTATCATGGAAATTGCGGAACTGTAGCCGTAATTGTTCGTTATAAATGCCTTTTCATAGGCATAGGTCAGGATTGTCTGCAGATTTGAGCCGGTCTTGGCACCCACCTGCTGTGTCAGCAGGAACAGGATATCAAACTGCTTAAAGGTGGTAAATGTTGTAATTACAACAGACGGTGCAATGATTGGCTTAATCATGGGAATCGTAATATACCTCATTTTCTGCAACCAGGTCGCTCCGTCCAAAGCAGCACTTTCGTAAAAGCTCTTTTCAATACTCTGCAATGCACCGTCCATAATCATTATCATAAACGGAAGCGCCAGCCAGAGGTTTACGGTGGTACAGCATAAAAATGCCATACCATCGCTGCCCAGCCATTTTGCCGGCCCGATGTTGTTCTTTGCAAGCCACTGATTGAGCAAACCGAACTGGGAGTTAAACATTCCTGTTTTCCACAAAAGAATGGATACATAGCCCGGCATTGCCCAGGGGAAAATCAGCAGCGTCTTATATAAATTTCTCAGGCGGAGCCGCTTTAGGTTCAACAGATTCGCCAGCAAAAATGCGATGATAAGCTGCAACACCATATTTACGATTGTCCATAAAATCGTTACCAGAAACGCCTGTATAAAGCCATTATCCAACACCAGCAGGGCATCCTTATAATTTCTCAGTCCAATCAGCTCATAATTATTCCAGTGATACACATTCATATTGGTCAGCGAAATGTACCCGGTATACAGGATTGGAAAGATTACAATGAGCAAAATCAGTATCAGGGATGGTGCCGACCAGGAATAGGCAAACAGGATTTCTTTTTTCTTATTTTTCTTCAATTTGTTACCTCATACTTTCAATCAACTGCAACGCCTCCTGCTGCGCTGCCTCTGCACTTTCAGTCACATCTTTTCCACTCATGTTGACATCAGTTAAAAGATTACCAACCACCGTCCACATTACATCCATTTCCGGGATATTCGGCATCGGAACTGCGTGTTCTGCGGTATCGTGCATTGCCATAACCACTTCATCCGATGTGATTTCATCCATTTCATAGCAGCTTTCCATCGCCGGTGCACAGCCGCTTGCTTTTGCAAGCTCCACCTCTACTTCCTGGTCCATCAGGGCACGAAGTACTTTTCCTACTGAATCCTTCTTATTTTCTGCAGCATTTTTCAGTACGTGAATTCCCTGTACTCCCATATATGGGGAAATCGGATTGCCAGTCTCGTCAACCACCGGCATTGCTGCCACGCCAACGTCCATTCCGCTTTCTCTTACGGTTGGCACCAGCCAAGGTCCTGCAATAGTGGAATGTGCCATGCCTTCTTTAAACAAGGTATTTACCGTTGCATACTCGGTCTCACCCGGCATCAAATCCACAAATTTCTTATGATATTCAAGGGCTGCAATAGTTTCCTTGGAATCCAGCCCCGGCATACCATCCTCTGAAAGAATCGTACCGTTAAAGCCATTGATCCAGCCTGCTGCATAGTATGGCGTACTGTGCTGTTCCACAAAGCCATAATGTCCTCCGGCAGTATTATCCTGCATGTACTGATATAGTTCTTCCGTGGTCTGCGGCACTTCATCATCCTTCATATAAAGCCGGTTATACATAAATAATAAAGTCTCGTAATAGACAGGAAGCTGATAAATTTCTCCCTTATAAGCTGCTGCCTCTAAGGTATTATCCATATATACATCCAGCTCCTCTTCCGGGATAATGTCTGTAATCGGTGCAAGAATGTCCATCTCTGCATATACTCCAATTTTATCGTGGGCAAAGAAATACATATCCGGTGCTGCTTTCGGGTCACTTCCCACCATCTTAAGGCTTTCTGTTAAATCACTTTTCTTCTCCAGCACAACCTGTACATCCGGTTCCAGTTCCTCCAGTTTCTTCTGAAGGACTTCCGCCACTGCATCTTCTTTATCATGCCAGATTGTTATGGTAGTCTTATCCGTCTCTGACACGCTGTTTCCGTCACAGCCGCTTAACAATCCTGCTGCCATAGTAAGTGTAAGCGCCATTGACATCAATTTACTTCTAACTCTTCTTCTCACTTCTGTCCTCCTGTCTTTTACTTATGACTTTTTCGGGTTTATATTTGTTTAATCTTTATTTATTTTTTGTATTTTTCTTTGCGACAATCACTATAATTACAGCTACCGCAGCAATAACCACAATACCGATTACAATTGGAGCAGTATTGTTGTTTCCTGCTTCTGCTGTCTCTGCCAGAGCTTCGGTTGCCGGTTCTGCTGCCACATCTACCTGTGGTTCTTCATAGCTTACTTCAAAGTTATCGGCATCTTTTATCACAAGCCAGATATCCTTTCCTGTATCCACAGAAATATCACTGGTCTGAACACTTCCTTCATTTCCATTGATAATAATGGAATTTACCCAGCCCGGTACTTCTTTTATGAGCCATCCATTTTCGCCTTCTTCTAATGCTTCACCCGGCCAGGAAGTAAATGCATTGGTTCCGTCCGGTGCCGACCATGCCCAAAGACAAGGTGCATCCCAGTCAGACAGTGTAATTACATGTACAGTTATATTTGCCACCTCTGCTTTATCCGGGTCTGTATAACTAAAATCTGCTTTTCCGTCTGAATCTACTGTTACCCAGACTTCTGCAGCATCGATAGAAATGTCATCAGTCTGAACACTTCCTTCGTTGGCATTGATAATGATAGAATTTACCCAGATTGGAACTTTGGCGGTATACCAGCCGTTGTCATCCTGCTTCATTTCCATGCCCGGCCATGCTTCAAATGCGTTAGTTCCATCCGGTGCTGACCATGCCCAGAGGCAAGGATTTTCCCAGCCTGCATCTACTTTTGCATGGACTGCAAATTTTTCTGCATATTCCGGTGTCTCACCGGTGGTCTGCTTGTCATAGGTTACTTCTGCATTATCTGCATCTATTACGGTAATCCAGCAGTCCTTTTCTCCATCCAGCACCTGCTCCGCAGTCTGGGCATTTCCGTCATTGGCATTTACAATCACATGATTTACCCAGGTTGGAACCCAGATGTAATACCAGCCTTCATTCGCGCTGTCTACTTCCATCTCTTCGCCCGGCCACGCTTCAAATGCATTATTTCCATCATCATCCCATGCCCAGACACATGGATTTTCCCAGTCCTGTGGCACCTGTACATATACTGCCTTCTTTGCATCCGTTGCTTCGTCTGCTTTTATTGTCTGCGGTATCATAGCTATCGTCAATACTGCCATAAAGCAAAATGCGATTATTTTTTTCATCACTTTACTCATAAACATTCCTCCTATACATCCTTCATCAGTATCTTCCAAAACAATCTGCGCGCTTTTTGCTTGATAAGCTGATTATATTTTACCCGAAATTGTCGGTCAATTCTTATTTAAGTAACCGTTTTCCTTTATTTTATGGCGATTTTCACTAATTTACTTTTAGTATTTTATGACTTTTTCACAACATTTTTTCATCATTGTATGAAAAGAAGAAAATTTTGTGAATTATTAACAAAACTGTTTCCCTGTAGTTTCCTTATCACCACCTGAAAATATAAAAAAATATCTTCGACACGCTCAACTCCCCTAGCCCCTCATTCATGAGGGGAAGGGGTTTTCCTTTGTCCTTCTTTATTGTAAAATTCTATTATGAATATATTACGATCTATCTTTACCGATTATTATGAACATATCATTTACGAACTCCAAACACGCCCATGGTTTTTATGTTCGTGCAAAGCCAAATCTTTGCACTCCTGATATCACCATTAAATACATCAGTCACTACCTTAGCAGACCTGTTATTGCTACATCACGTATCGATAATTATGATGGCAAAACTGTTACCTTTCATTACACCAGGCACGAAGACAACAAAACTGTTACTGAAACCATTCCTGCTTTGGACTTCATCAATAAACTTATTGTCCACATCCCTGAAAAACAATGTTTCATGCGTTCTAGGTTAGCAACCACCACTTCAAGTGGTGGTTTAATTTTAGCCCTCCAAAGGGCATACATTACTACTTCGCCCAATAGGGCGGTATTGCAAGCACTTTTACTGACCCGCTATAATGGTAACTTGCTCTGCAAGAGAAATCTGGGAATAAGGAATCATGGAGGATAAAAGAATGGCATGGGTATGGCCACAGCATTCACATCTGACACGGCAGATACGAAAGAGAAGTCTGTCGGATGAAGCTTTGATATGACGGTGATAATAACCATGAACAGACAGGCAGCCTGATTGACCACAGGGGCAGGTAAGCTGGTGGAACTTGAGGTTATTTATTGCATTATTATAAAAATTTGGTGTAAGAGGATTGTTTTCTTCCACAAATAAGGTTATCATAGTCCTGCAAACACATAGGCGTGCCTATGGTGAGTGCGCGAGGCAGGAAACCGAACTGTGTGGTAGGGGCTGGTTTCTGCTTCTTTGTTTATTAGTAACTTGACTATAATAACAGAAGGTACAGGATAAAACAATCTGACGGATAATACATCAGAATAATTTATACTGTACCTTCTTTTAATTTGCTTGAAAATGGAGAAAAAAGAAGCGTAGAAAGTTGCGATTTACATCCATTCTATGAAATTACACTGTTCTCAAACCATATACCAGCCTTTTTTGCGGTCTTTCATTTGTACAATGGCATATCCGCAACTTTGTAACATCAAAATATCCTGATAAACGGACCGTCTGTCAAACTTACCCAGATCATATTTCCTATCCAGAATATCTATAATCCCCCCTGCATTGATCGGGCTTTTTTCATCTGTTGTTTCCATGATCTGCAAAATGCGCAATAGCTTCTCTTTTCGTTCTTTTGCCATTCCTATCCCCTGATTTGTACAAAATAAAATAATTATATGCACATTATACCATATCTCCTGTGCAAATAACCCGACATTATATTATATTTTATCGACAAATTTCGACAATATATACCTTTTACTCCTCATCTTCATCCACAAAAGGAAACCTCTCCCACCTCATCTCATTCCATTTCGCATTCGTCGCTTCCATATCCTTTTTCTGCATGATCCGATTACGGTCGCTCAGAATTGCAAGCATTTCATCCACAATTTCCGGCTCCGGAAGATCTGTATAGTGTGATAAATAGCCAATCATTCGGCCTGCTGTAAAATCAGTGTTCAGATTTTTTGTAATAAGATCACTAAATTCCTGTGAATAGCCTTTTTCCATCAGAATACGGTACAACTCTTTACTGACTGCTGACTTGGGTTTCATGCGCGCGCCCCTCTTTCCTCTTTTGATAAGTTTTGGTCATTTCCCCAAATGCCTATTGTAATAAAAGAAATGCAGGCAACCTGTATCTGATGTACAGATTGTCCGCATAATTCCAAATGATGATATCGGAATCAAAAGTTTAAAAACTCTTTTGACCGCAACACTATATGATTAGTTTCTCACTATTTTGCCAACATTTCAAGTAAAACCGGACGTTCCTCATGTACCGCCATTTTGAAAACAATGATCCCCAGTATAAAAAACAGGGCGATCGCGCCAACGCCAAGGTTGATATTTCCGGTAAGCTGGGATACCAGGCTCATGACTGTTGTGCCAAGGAAAGACGCACCTTTGCCACAAATATCCATGAGGCCAAAATATTCACCGGATTTTTCAGGCGGGATAATCTTGGTAAAATAAGATCTGGACAATGCCTGAATGCCTCCCTGAAACATTCCGACTAAAACAGCAAGCATCCAGAACTGCCACTGTGTCCGCAAAAACATGGCAAAAACCGCGATTCCGATATAGGCAAAAATACATACTGTGATCAGATTTGCCGTATCGTATTTTTCAGAAAGTCTGCCGAAAATAATGGCAAAAGGGAATGCCACAAACTGTGTTACTAAAAGTGCCAGCAAAAGACCGGTACTGTCAAGCCCCAGTGCTGTGCCATACGCCGTTGCCATATCGATAATGGTATATACACCGTCTATATAAAAGAAAAAAGCCATCAGAAATAAAAATATTTTTCTTTCTTTTTTGACATTTTTAATTGTCGTTCCAAGACGCACAAAGCTTTCACGTACAGCACCCGGTTTTCTTTCCACATAATGCTTTTGTTTGTAAGTTTTAAGCAACGGCAATGTCATCACGATCCACCAGGCTGCCACAACCGCAAATGAAATCCCCATCGCAGCCTCTATGCCAATACCGATTTTATCTGCACCCAAAACAAGAACAAGGCAGGCAATAAAAGGTATGCAGCTTCCAATATATCCCCATGCGTATCCCTGGGATGACACATTGTCCACACGCTCATCGTCCGTCACATCCCCCAGCATGGAATCGTAGAAAATCAGGCTCCCGGAAAATCCTGTCTTTGCTATGATAAATAGGATCAAAAACAACAGCCACTGTTTGGCAAGTCCCAGTGCCAGGCAGCCGATTGCTCCAATCATCAGGGCTGCGGTAAAAATGGGCTTTTTAAAACCTTTTGTATCCGCCAGTGTGCCAAAAACCGGTCCCATGACGGCTACAATGATCGTTGCCACAGATGCCGCATAGCCCCAGTATGCGAGATAATCCACGGATGAAAGTCCTGCTTTTTCAGCCAGATAATTAAAATAAATTGGCATGATCGTTGAAACCAGCAATACAAATGCTGAATTTCCGACATCATACAACACCCAGTTTTTCTCAGCTTTTGTCATTTTAAATTTCATCTGTCTGCTCTCCTTCCTGTCCACCAAACGTCAGACCATAAATGTGATTCCATGGCGATTTCCCATCTGTAATATATCTTTCAAAATCAATGATCATCTTTACCGCCCTCTCGGCAGCAATAGCATATAACTGATACAGCATTTTCGTGCTGTCTTCGCAGGCTGGATTCTCCTCGTAATTGACCAACAATCCATGCATCTCCTTGTAATTGCCGGAAATACGCAATATTGCATAGACCAATGCCCGCTTAAGCTTCGATGGAGCGATCAGCAGATTGTTGCAGCTGATCATTCCGCTTAATGCCTTCTTCACTTCCTGGGGCTGAGCTCCCGGAAAAAAAGGCGCAATGATTTCGGCATTTGTCTCCGATGGAATAATATGATCCGTCAGTCTGTTTGTAATTGGATTTTTTCCATCCGCGATCATCAGGCTTCTGTCAAACTCAACCTCGATCTCGGTATGCGAAATTCCACTCTCGACTATTTTGTCATCAATATATCCGTGACAGGTCACATCCAGGGCAAAGTGGCAGATAAATCCATAGACATAGGCCTGATATTGTCCGTCGTCCGGATGCTTTTTTATAATCTCTGCAGCTGCTTCAAAAAATTCCTTTCCGGAATGCTTGTGCATCTCGTATCCGATTTCATTTACCCGGTTTAAAGTTAGCGGATGATAATAAAAAAGAATGTCCGGTCCGTGCAGACCGATATCATATAGCTGCTTGTTCCGATTTACAATTTTTCTGATCTGTTCCGGAAGCTTTCCCGCAACTTCCTGTCCCATCCGGTAATGTGCATATGTAGATGGCATTTTGTACTTCCTTTCCCTGCACCGGATCATATACTGAAAATCCGGGCACGCTGATATAATTTTGGATAATCCTATCGCTCTGCATTCACGATAAAACATACAAAGATCGAGAACTATCTTGTTTATGTAAAAATTTGTAAAATTGAGTAAAAAAATAACAGACCAATGAAAGTGAAGCAAACAAGTTTCTTTCATCAATCTGTTATTTATAATTTCCTGATTTAATAATCTCGCAATTTATCTGCTGTTGATTTATCTACTATTGGTCTATCTACTACCATTTATCCGCCATTCCCGGCATTTTTTTAAAACTGATCTTCCGGTTTTATTCCATCCGGTTCCCTGTCAAATGTAAATTCAATATCCTTCAGGTTCAGACCATTTGATTTTACATATAGGCGGAGGACATTAAATCTGGTGTTGCAGGCGATTTCCTTTTCAATGACAACATCCTTGCCCTCGGTTCCATTGAAAGTAAAATTGCAGATCGGGAAGCCATTGTAGAACAAGGTACACGGAAGCTGTGCAAGCTTAGCAAGTGTCGAGCTTCCTCTCAATTTGACCTTGTAATAACCATAATCGGATACGTCAAGTGCAATCACATAATTGGTATCCTGCACGCTTTCCTTCTGGCTAAGATCAATGACCAGATTGCGGTCAATTTTGACATAGTCAACATCTTCCATATCAAAATCATCGGCCTGCTTGGGTCTGTTTATGATTTCAATATGAACAGGCTCACCGACCAGTCTCAAAAATGCGTTGGTATGCATTGCAAAATTGCAGACATTTTTGGCAATTCTCTGCAGCTCTGACCGGTGTATTCTGCCGTCAGCCAAAGCCTCCATTACATTGTCATTGCTTGCATTCCGGGATCCATCCGGGCAGCACATATACATATCGTTCTGCGCCTGGATCATCGTTGCAAAATCATTTTCACATGGTTCACCGCCACGACGGTTGATACTTGCCCACCAGTCTGTCATGACAACTCCGATATAGCCCCATTCATTTCTCAAGATTGTCGTATTGAGATCATAGCTTCCGGCTGTAAACAAACCGTTTACAGATCCATAGGTCGTCATGACTGCGTCCGCATAGCCGGATTTCACTGCAATCTCAAAGCCTTTCAGATAAATTTCACGCAGTGCTCTCTGGGAAATAACCGAATCGCTCTTTCTACGATGATATTCCTGATTGTTTCCGCAAAAATGCTTGATCGTACCGGACACGCCACTGGACTTTAGGCCCTGAAGCTGCGCTGATGCAATCGTACCGGTAATATACGGATCTTCTGAAAAATATTCAAAGTTTCTGCCATTTAACGGATGTCTGTGGATATTCATGCCCGGTCCAAGCAAAACCTCTACCTTGTTGGCCGTCATTTCCAGACCTAATAAAGCATATAAACGAGTGTTTAACTCACGGTTGAAGGAGCAGCCGCACAAAGTGCCGTTTGGCAGAGAAAATGCCTTCATACCTGAGTCAAGACGCATACCGGAAGGTCCGTCATCACAGCAGACAGAAGGGATTTTGTGCTCAATAAGCTTGGGCGAAACGCCGGCAAACGCAGATGCCGTTCCGGCCGTAACCAGCGAACTTCCCATTCCTTCTCCACGTACAAAACATGCCAGATCTTCATCATCAAACTGGGCAATAAATTCATCCATGGATGCTTTTTTCTCTTTTACATCCAAAAGTGTAATTCCCTTGTCTCCGGTTACCGGGATTTCTTCCGGGATTTCCTGTTTTCTTCTTTCATACATATCCACGGTCACAAGAGGAGTTTTCTCGTATGCGATCTGCAGACTTCCATCAGCATTTTCCTGCGGATGGATTCTGTCATAAGCCTCATAGGGCGCCAGTGCTTCTCTAAGCTCTTCAACCACAACCAGCTGATCCAGAGAAAATGCCAGACACTCTTTTGCATCACGGATACTGTTTCCGACATAAACCGTGTATTTTCCCTCTTCCAGTACAAAGCAATTGGCATGACCGGTAACTCCGGAATCATCATAGGAAGCCATCCGGTCAAACGGAATATCAAAATGAACTTCATCCGTATCTCCTGCAGCTAATGCAGCTGTTTTTTCATAATCAAGCAGCACTCTTTCCGGCTTGCCAAGCTTGCCCTGCGGAGCTTTGGCATATACCTGGACAACCTCTTTTCCGACGCAGCTTCCTGTATTTTTAACGGTAGCGCAAATATGAAGCTGGTTATTTTTAATATCAGCTGCCGCCTCTTTGATGCTGATTTCAAAATCAGTATATGATAAACCATAGCCAAACGGATATCTGACCTTATCTTTTGCAAATGTCTCAAAATAACGATATCCGACATATATATCCTCTTTGTAAAAGTTTCTCACACCATCGCCGAAATTGCCATAAGCCGGATAATCCTTGATATCGTATGCGATCGTGTCGGTAAGCTTTCCGGAAGGACTGACATCCCCCATCAAAACATCAGCCACACCATAGCCGCCAATCATGCCGCCCTGCCATACATACATGCAAGCATCCGGGGATATGGTATCCAAAAATGACATATCCATAATGCCACCAACATTTAACAGGACGATCATCCTTTCAAAGTTACCTCTGACTAACTTCATCATATCAGACTCGGTTTTTGTCAAAAGATAGGCTCCCTCATCCACCGTAATATCTTTTTCTTCACCTGCGGTACGTCCGATAATAACAATCGCCGTATCAGACTGCGCTGCTGCCTCTTTTACCAGCTCTTCTGTCACCGGCATTTCTTTCTGCGACCAGGGCTCCTGTCCCCATCCAAGTCCCAGATCAACCGGATTGTCTTTTGCCCAGTCCACATAAACCTTGGCAAGCTCCTGATTGATTTTGATATCGTCCCATTCGGAAAGTGCATCCATGATGCTTACAACTCTCGATACATTTACCATTCCGCCTGAGCCTGTCCCACTTTTATAGTAATGATTTTGCATACGGCCGAATACGGAAACCGTTTCATTTTTTCGCAAAGGAAGGGCAGCTTTTTCATTTTTTAATAAAACCATTCCTTCCGTAACCATTTCTCTTGCTGTTTTTTCATATATAGACCAGTCCAGTACTCTGTCTTTCATATTGAATCCTCCTTGATTGTTAAAATGTTCATTATTATAGATCTTTCGCTTCTATTTTGCTACTATTTTCCTTCAAAACCTATAATTTATCGGCCCATTCTTTTTCCTTAAAACCGACAAGTACAGCGTCATCGCTTACCACGAGCGGACGCTTTACCAACATACCATTTGTGGCAAGCAATTTCAACTGCTCTTTTTCACTCATATCAGGAAGCTTATCTTTGAGCTGCATTTCTTTATATAACAGACCGCTGGTATTGAAAAACTTCTTGAGCGGAATCGCACTCTTTTCATGCCATTCCTTTAATTCTTCATAGGTCGGATTGTCCTCTACAATATGACGTTCCGTGTATTTTATATTATGCTCATCCAGCCACTTTTTAGCCTTCTGGCAGGTTGAACACTTGGGATAACAGATAAATAACATTGATTTACACCTCGCTTATATGACTGATTATACAGCAAGAGGAGGGTGGGATAAAGGATTTTATGGGGTACAAAAAACGGAAATATTACAATTCTGGTTCTCTTTATTAACCTGTTTCTAACCTTTTGTTAAATAAATATAGGCGACACATAAACCTACTTAGATAAGTTTATGTCCGCCTTTTCGTCGTTTATCTTTCTTCTTTATCCTTCAAACAGCTTTAAAATGTCATTCTTTCAAAAAGCTTTTAATTTCCTCTCCTATTCTTTCATACTCATAATCATGCACATAATGCGGGCAATCCAATTCTATGTATTTCCCAGCTTCCACCTCTGAAATGTATTCTTCCGGTATTCTCCTCCATGTTTCTTTATCAAAGCCTGTTCCACCAGTACCATCGGAAATAAATAGTAACATATCAACCTGTGGCACTCCATTTTGGGCTACAATCTCTGCATTTGTTTTAATACTTTTTGCTTCATTTATCATTGTTACTGTTGCTGTTCTGTTATAAAAAATGGCTCTATAGATTTTCTTTTCATCGTCAGTTAATGTTCCATGCTTTATTGCATCGCTTTCTGCAAGTGAAGGAATTAATCTGGTAATTCCTATATTTGCTGCATATTGTCCAAGTTTCATCAGCGGAAGATTTATTTTCATATTCTCGTAATATTCAGGCACAGCCATATCCAGACCTATGATTGCATCAATTTCATCCGGATATTCCTGCGCCCAATACAGAGCTTCAATTCCGGACATAGAATGTGGGCATAAGACATAGGGTCCTTCAATCCCGGCTTTATTCAAAGCTGATCTTGTTTCCGCTAATATAGTCTGTATATTTCTGTCCTCATCAACAACATCGCTATACCCATATCCAAACTTTTCAACCACAACAATCCTGTATTCATCACTTAACAAGGAATATAAAGACTTAAAATCCAGAATAGGCGAACACGTTCCTGCCCCTGACAAAAATACAAGCGTTTTGGGACCACTTCCTTCAACATAAATGCTCATATTCTTTCCATTTATGTTTATGAGCTGTCCCAATGGCTTTCTTAGTGTTTCTTCTTTCTTAAGCCTATATCTGTGATAACAGAAGCAAATCAATATTATGATTGCAAGGATTATTATAATTAGGGATATTACTTGTAATGTTTTTTTCATTATCTTTATAATTGTTCCTTCTCAAGGCAGCTCCTTATAAAAGTTATTTGGTAAAATAGATATCAGAGTCACATGAAATACAAGTTGTCGGCATTTGTGTATATTATTAAAACTCGGCAAAGTTTGTTTTTGCAACAAGAAGTTTTTATACTAATGGTTAATACCAACATTGTTTACCTTTTTAGTATAATTGAAATCCGAATTAAAAATATACTTTCCTTTACCTTCTTCAACAACACTTAATTCTCCATATACTTTTAATATATTTTTACTTTGGTTTATTATAGGTCTGACTCTCAATAGCTAGCTTTTTACTCTCAATAGCTAACTTTCCAAACAAATAGCCAACTTTATTCAACATTGGAATTATAAATAATCACCTTCAACATAAAAGCATTTATATAATAAGTCAAATCTTTTAGTCCAACCTGCTTCAGTTCATTACACATACGATTAACACCTTCGCCAAATTCTTATATAAATTTATAATTTTTGAAATTCTACTATTTTAGAATTTCTGGAAAAATGTGTAAAAGGAATATTGTCTGCTCTTACAGGTCCCAGAAGTTTTTCTAGACTTTCAACTAGTATATAGTCTTCAAACATCTTTATCTGAATATCTGTACCAGTAGTAATACAGTAAGCACGATGGATAACAGCATTTATAATCCATTCTTGTCTGGTAAACTTAGAATATTCCTTATTGATAACAACTGTTCCATCTGGTTCCAGATACATTTTTCTTTTGCCTACGTATATAAATATATAATTATTTCATTTATCATATTAAGTAATGTACCTTCGGAAATAGTATCTTTAATTACATTCATCTCTATTCCAAATACTAGATTCTTCCTCAGTTATTATTGTGCTACTCATGTCTTCTATTGCAGGCTTGCTATTTTGATTCACAATAGCATCGTGTATACAATCTTCTAATAATCCCAATAAAATACTTGATAAAACTATAATAATAGCTTTTGTAATAAGAGGATGATTATCTGCAACTTTATTCAACTGATTGTATATCCTCTTCTCCCAATTTGCTTCTTTTTGGATACACTGTATAATCTTTTTCCATATATAAGCTATATCTTGTCTCTTCTCTTCAGACACTTCAGTTTCTTTACTGATTTCACACTCATTAATCTCTATCATCACATCATATGTTGCTTTTATGGCTTTTTTATCATTGCCAAATTCATTGAAAAATGACTTATATATTTCTATATTTTTGTTTTCATCCTTCACATATTCTCTATAACAATTCCACTGCGATTCAAAAGACATTTCTTTCATCTTACATAATAATTCCTGGTACCTTTTTAAACGCTTAATTTGTGCTTCTCTTTCTTCTTTTGACACTTGTTCTACAATTATCTTCTTTTTCTTTCTTCCTATCATGTTATATTACCTTTTAATAATACAAAAGATATCTATTTGATTTTCTCATGAATAGATACCTTTGTCAATTTATTCGTCGAACATTTATTCGAATTCTTTTTATATTATTTCAAAAACTTTAGCAGTAAATTTGTTGCACTGGTTTTATATCTCTTTTATGAAATCCTTAACTAGTATAATCTACTTTTACTACCAAAAATAATCAAATACAGCTTGCTGATGCTTTTTATGCCTGTTGTCGTCCCCACTATGAAAAGGACTTTATAATATGCACTCAACACAAATACCAAACTATGATTTTGCGTACTCGCTGCCTCAAAACACTCCTCTGCTATATCCTTTGCAAGTTCACTGTTTAACTGTCTAATAATCTTGTAAGCTTGCCCCATTAAAATGCCCAGTGTTTCTGCAAGTTCAGAAGTTAGGATGTAAGTTTTCTCTTGTGTGTTCATATTTTTCCCTTCCTGTCAGTCACTTATCAATATTGTATCCGCCATGTACCATTTGGATCTTTCTTCGCATTACAGCTCATGCACTTACCTCCTTTGCTCCACCATACCATTTTTCCTTAAAACACTCTACTGGAATCTTTCCGGCGATTGTGAGAAACCTCTTGCTTGCCAAATTCTTATTCATTTCCCTAAGAATTTTGTATGATTTCCCCATGCTTACACCAAGCATTTTGGCAATATCCTCTGCACTATAATAGATTTTTTCATCCATGTTTTTTCTCTCTGTCTTTTATTTGTTTCTGTATAGTATTATTTTGTTGCGTTTTATAATATCGTAACCTTTGTTTTGCGTCAGTATTTTTTTGTTTTATTTCTTCTTGTGTGTTATCCTATATTTAATATTGAACAGTTTTACAAAAACAGCTTTAGAGCAGGAGGCATGTTTTTATGACAGTCAGGGAAAACATAAGACGTATCCGACAGGAACGTAATCTTACCCAAAGACAATCAGGAGAAATGGTTGGTGCAAGTGAAGCCTACATTCGCGCCTACGAGAGCGGCAGAAGAAATCCCAAGCCATCCTACCTTGAAAAAATAGCAGACACTTTATCTGTCAATCCCGAAGTACTGGCGAACTCTGATTTTAATAGCATAAAAGCCATACACAGACTTTTTCAGATATTCCGGCAATACGATGGACAACTCTTTGAATACCAGAATAAAGATGGAAATGATATGATTGGAGTCAGCTTTGGAACACTATCTTTGATGAATTCATGGTTAGACCGCTATAATCAATATATGGAAGAAGTCGAAGAATGTAATGAGATAAAAGATGTTAAGAAACGTAGAGAAGCTCTACTAAAAACCGAAGCGGATTTTAATCTCTGGATGGATATTTATCCAGAATCAGAACATTTCCCGATGGATTTGCAGATACAGAAAACGCATGATGAGTTTATGGATAAGATGGAATTAAATCCGAAAGAATAGGTGATGTACAAATGCTAAAATGGTTGCAAAAATATAAAGTTTATATAATAGTTATTTTTTGTGGGCTAATTCTATTTTTATATGCTGAATTGCCTATCATTAAACATTTGAAAAATATATCTTTTATTCTTACTAATAAAATTATAAATGATTTTCTTCTAGCATTGGGTACAGGAATGATCGGTTCCGCATTAACTGCTTTACTAATTGACAGATCTCATGAAAGACAAAACGCAGTTATTTCTAATATGATGAAACGCCAGATTTTATATGACATGCTACTAAATCTACGATACTGGATAACCTCTGATGATCCTATTGAGATATTTGAAAAAAGGCATAATGATGAATGCATTAATGAACGAATCACCGAATGTCAGCGTTCTTTAAACTTTGCAATACCATTTCTAACTTCTGACGAATACGAATCCATTTCTACAATAGAAATGCAACTCAAAAATATTAGTAATGATATGCAACAATTGCATGAAAAAGAACATTATTTACATTACAAAGAAATATATAAAATTTTACTTTATAACAGTCCTACTTTGGACAACCCAGTTTATAGTTATCAATATGAAAATAGACTTACTCAACTCTACAACATTACCTCAGAAGTCGCATATGAAATATGTATGTCCGTTATTCTTCATAACATGAAAATAAATTATATAAAGAACCAACTACAACTCTTTGATGATATCGAAACCGAAAATGTATAAAATATTGTACCCAATTCGTACCCCCCAACTCCATCTAAAAACCCTACAAAGCCTATAAATACAAGCTTTGTAGGGTTTTACCCATTTATTCAAACTCTTTCCAAGGGAGTAAGCGCTTAATTTCAGGGTATATCCCAAAACTATAGTAAACGTCAAACCCCCCGCCTTAACTAAAGCCTGAATCTGTGCCATACTATAAAAAATCTAAAAACTCTTTGGATTTTTTGTAGTTTTTATAGGAGGCTAATTCAATGGACAAATGTACACACGAAGTTCGCAAACAGTATTGGAAAAATATCATCAATCAATGTCTGCAAAGACCGGAAGGTATGACTGTCAAGCAGTGGCTTGATGAAAACAGCATTTGTGAACAGACTTATTATCACTGGCTCAAAAGAATCCATCAGGAAACGTATGAGCTTGCAAAAACTTCATCTGATACGGCATGTTTGAAAACGATGCATGATAAAGTTGCATTTGCGGAAGTTCCGCTACCGGTCATGAATCCCGTTGTTCCAGACGGAAATAGATTTCATCCGGATATTACCATACAGACCGGAACCATGCTCATTGGTGTTTCTAATACCGCATCCGATTCGTTACTTGATAAGCTGTTTGAGGTGATCAGCCATGCTCGCTGAAGCAGCAGGTATTTCGAAGATTATCATTGCCTGTGGCAGAACGGATCTTCGAAAGGGAATCGATGGCCTTGCACAACTAATCGGAACAAAGTACGATATGAATCCGTTTGAGAAAAATGTACTTTTTCTTTTCTGCGGCGGACGTGGGAACCGGATTAAAGGGCTTTTGTGGGAGGGCAATGGATTTCTGCTTTTATACAAGAGACTGGAAGACAGCTCTTTCTCATGGCCCCGTACTCCTGAAGAAGCAATGCAGCTTACACGCGGGCAGTACGAAATGCTGATGATGGGGCTGAATCCCGTCCACCCTAAAATAAGGGATGTTCATCCGCAAAAGATATTTTAGTTTTGTGCAAAACAGAGAGAATTTTTTGCCGGTATTTTTTCTACATATCTTACGCTTATGTGCTTTAAAAGAATCTGTGATAAGGCATCCCAGGACGGCATGTTTTCAATTGGTTCTCGCATAATCTTTTCCTTAAATACATATAAAATACACTTTACTCTTCGTCTTACCTTCCCCTTTAAGAACACTTAGTTTTTCCGCTTTTGACAGCAATCGGCTTGCCGTTTTCACCTCAACACCCAACAATTCTGCCGCAATAGCACTGTTTATTTCTTTATTTGCATCCAAATAATTCAAAACAACCTGCATTCTTGCTCTTTCCAATTCGGACATTAATTCGGACATTGCCGCTTTCTTTTCAAATCCATCTCTAATATGAATAATCGTATTCAAATAGGTTCTGTCTTCATCCATCTCAAATTCCGGCTCTGGTGAACCATTTTGTCTTAGTTCTCTTAATATCGTTGGAATACCCGTGCCTTTCTTCTCAGACAAATCAATTTCCTTAAACAATTCACCAATTCTTCTGTTGCGATACTTTCTTCCCTTTACCTTACCTGCTGCAAAACGTTCTATATTAATCCATTTTGCAAGTCCTGGATAATTCAATATCTGAATACTATCTACATATATACGAATCTCTACCGGCTCAGCTTCTCGATATGATTTATGAAAAACTGCATTTACAAGTGCCTCTTCTAATGCATTATACGGATAGTTGACATATCTTAAAGCTTCCGATTGACCTTGCACCTTTATAACCTTTTGTTCAATCACTGTTGCTTTTATATAATCTAAAGCATCCTGCACCTGTTTCCATATCGGTCCTGTAAATGTTTTTTCCGTAAAATCATCTGATGCCTCTGCCTCTTTTGTATTAAATCTAATCAATTCAATATATGCCCCGGGAGTTAATTTTTCCGGATGTTCTGTAAACATCAATACACCAATATTTCTAATATCTAACTCCGTGTCTGTCTCATTTGCAACTTCCTGTGCAAGTAATAAATCCTCTAATGAACTATTATTAAGCTCCTCCACCAAGCTACTATTGCTTTTGCGAATAAAATCCTCAAGATAACCTCTTCTGATGTTATCAATCGTTGCTTTTCTATTCACCCTGTCATCAAACGGAACCGAATTGAATTTGTCAAACAATTCTGATATTTCATCCTGTTTTGCATCAGTAGTAAGGGACGCTGGTCTAATCTAATATTTCATTGTCTTATCTGCCTTTTGCCCCTTCTCAACATATACGCGCTTCGGTGCTTGATAAGGACCACTATCACCTGCCGAACACCATAAGTATATTAAAAATGTTCCTTGTTTCTTGTAATCAACCACTTCAATTTTGGGAATATAACGAGGGACAATCTGATTACAATACTGAAATATTTCCTGCTGAATAGTATCCAATGCTATCATGGTTTTCCATATCTATCTTTTTACATTCTATAACTTTCAAAATTAACAATCTCCTCTAATCTGTCATGTTCATTAGCCAATTAATAAAATCGCTCATTACATTTTATCTTTTGCAGAAAAAGATAATTAATTATCATCTTTCATTTCCCTGTAAATTGCATGAAAATATTGGCTTTGATAAAATTTCGAATAATTCTTTCCGTCCTTTAAATGTATAACAAGCAATGGCAACCACCATTTAGAAAACATAATACTTCTCATCCAGAAGGATTGCTCTCCCTCTTTATTTACTATTGCTGAATATGTCTTTTTTATATAATCAAACAATTCTTTATTAGCTGCATTCTTTTCTTTTACAAATCCTGCTAAGATAATTGGATTTATTTCATCACTTCCAAAACTATCTAACAACTCTTTAATATTCGATTTAGAATCATATTTACTCAAAACATAATAATGCCATATCTGCAAAAGAGAATCATGGTATGTTGCATTTATAAATTTATTTTTTGATTTCAGTAAATTCACTATTTCATCTTTTTTACTATCTTCATCAATCAAAGTCAATATGGCAATAATAACCCTATAGCAGCGCGATGCAAATAATGGCTCCAAACAAGCCAACTGCAGCATATATGCTACAGTATGTTTTTTCAAATCAATTTTCTCATCTACATCAAAGCAAAGCTTTTTCAAACTAATAGCTCTTCTAAACATTGACAAAAATGCTTTTATTTCAGATTTTAAATTATTGTCATATGCTCTAGCCACATATCCTTTAATGTTGTAAAAAATCTCTTTATCATATTTTATACTTTCAATAGTATCAAAATCGAAAAAATCAAATCTCTTCTTTAACTCATACATATCAACATATGACATATTATATATGCTCTTTTGCGATTCAGTTTTGTTATTATTTATTCTAAGCCTATATTTATTCAAAACCCTTTGTACTAATGGCAATTTAGAATATATTTCCTCTAAAGAATCCGAGAAAAAGGTTAAATCATCAACATATCTAATGTACGATACATCATTGCCTATAACATTATTAATCTCATAATCCACGCATAACATAAGCAATTCCGCTGATATTGTCGAAGAAAATACACCTGTAACTATTCCCTTTGTCTGATTATTATTAATCTTCATATTGTAATAATCCAAAAAATCAAAATAAGCATCACAACAAATATTATCCTTATATGGCTCAGCATCTTTAATTTTACTAAGATAATGCGTATACACATTGGGATAAAATGACTCTATATCAACTTTAACTGAATGTAATTTAGCACCTTGCTTTTTTAAGTATCTTACATTATTTTCTTCATGTGCAAGTTGCCCTGTAGTTTTATTATTCTTTACAGCAAATATTCCACTTTCAATAATTTCCTCACTTCCATCATACAATTTATAAATATGAAACAGTTCATTAAATAATATATAGGAGTTTGAATTACAAACATATTTATCAAATTCCGGCTCACTATACAGTTTACTAAACAGTTCATCATAGACAGCAATTGTGTTATAAACAAATGTACAATAATATTTCAAATTGGGAATCTGCATCTCTCTCAACGCACCATTCTTCTTAAATTCAAAAAAAGTTATAGGTTCTATCCCGTCATTAAATATATATGATGGTGCCTGAGTATTTTTATATTTAGTTATTAAACCATCCGTTTTAAAAAAGTCATCATATACATCATTATCAATCTTTTCAATAATTCCCTTTATCATTCCTTTTATGTTTGCTATATCTATAACTGGTGGTAAATCCTCATACCAATATCCTGCTATTAATAAATCGATATTCCTTTGCTGTATATCATCATTTTTATCTATCATCTGATTCCTCCTGAGTAAATATTACAGTTCCTTAATCATCCACTTCCGTAAAGAAGTACTCCAACGCCTCAACAAACATATCTGCATCAAATAAGTCTTTAATTTGACTTCTATTCATCCAAGCAACCTGCACCACTTCATTTGTTGTGGCATTACTCAAATTAACCTCTCCGTCATACTCAAATAACCAAACATCCATAATATCATTAAAGATTTTGCCCTCAATAATTTTTCTTGTTTGGGTAAAAATAACTTGTCCATTTTCAGGATTCAATTCAACGCCTACTTCTTCCTTTGCCTCCCTAATTGCTCCCTGCAGGCTGTCTTCGCTCTTTAAAACCGAGCCACCTACACATTCCCACATTAACGGAAATGTTGGCCTGTTTGCAGAACGCTGTGATATCAAATACTCCCCCTTGTAATTACGAATCCATACATGTACCACAAGATGATATCCATCTATCGGCAGCTGTTCTCCTCTGACATGTTCTTTACCAAGAAGTTCCCTATTTTCATCATACAAATCCCAAATTTCTGCATCCGGTACATACTCCACAATATCACCAAAATCTGCATTTAGAGTCTTACATATCTTGCTCAGAATTGTAAGACTCACTTCTTCATCACGACGCAACTTGGTCATTGTATTTGGAGCAATTTCTGCCTTTTTACGCAAATCAGATTTACTCATTTCTTTATCAACCAATAATTTCCATAATCGTTTATATGATACAGCCATAATAGCATCTCCCATTTCATTTCCTATTTTGTTATCCTGCCAACTTGTCCAGCATCTCTACAATCTTTTCTCTTTCACCGCTGCCATTTGTTTTAAATCTCAGCAATGGAATTTCATATAGCTCCATTATGTGATTTTTCAAGAAATCTCTTGAAGCCTGTACGGTATTTTCTTTATGGTATTCATATCCGTCAACTTCAATCGCTAGCACAGGCTTTTTACCAATTCTGTTATAAATTAGAAAATCCAAATGTGTTGCCGGATTCATTGCATACTGACATTCCTGTTCGTTTAATAATTCCGGATTTTTAATCAACATATTCAACGGAAAATGGCAAACAACATCCAAACTTGAATACTTGTTATCGGCAATTATTTTCTCAAGCAATGAATACATCAGATTCTCCGAATCATATTCTGATATCTTTTTATGTTTCTTCAAATATGCTATTCTTTCCTCGGTGTACTGCTTGTAAAGATAATCAAAAATAGAATATATTTTACTCTCTGCTACCTCAAAATTGTTGTATTGAATGTAATCTATCAAATCTGTTATATTGCGCTCTTTTGATTGCTCATTTCCAGTTACAACCAGCATCAATTTCTTCTTTGCTCTTGATACAGCAACATTGATTAAATACGGATCATCTGCAAAATCAGATATCTCATCATCCACAGTAGATATAATAATATTCTCTTTTTCCCTGCCTTGGAACTTATGCACTGTAGCCGCATCAATATTTGCTATCTCTTTGCTTAATGCTTCTACCTGATTTTTGTACGGTGCAATAATTCCGGTCTCTTCCGGATTGAAAACATATTTTGGTATAATCTCCTTTTTAATAACATCTATCTGACGTTGACTATAATGATTACGTTCGTGATTTCCTGCGACTGTTTTTACCACAGATAATACATCTTCTTCGCCCTTATCTGTTGTCATTATAATCAATTCACCACGATAGAATTTCTGGTTGCAGAAATTAATTATCTTAGGGTGGCATCTATAATGCTCCCGCAATAATGTTTGTGTTACATTTGGCATAATATCCAAAATAGATTGCAGAAAACTCTTCGTATACTGATATCCTTCATTCACATTAAATATATCAAATATAGCTTTTGCTTTGGTCTTTACATCATCTGTAACAACATTAGGAAGCTGCTTGGTATCCCCTACAATAACAACATTCCTTGCACAGGAAAGTGCCAATGCACCAGTTGCAATATCTACCTGTGATGCCTCATCCATTATAAGATAATCGTACACCACATCTGAATTCAGGCTATTTCTTGATGAAAATGTTGTACTTAAAATAACAGGATATTCATCAAGAACATCATATGGTTCTTTCCACAAATTATCTTCGCTAAATATCTTTCTACTGCTCTTACCTTCATATTTTGTTGCCAGTTTGTCCTTCAGTGCAACCATTGACTGATTACATAAATCATCAAGCAAATTCTTATTAACATTATTCAAATACTTTTCAATATCTGCAATTTCTGCAGACAATTCCGCCTGCTTTGCACGATAATACATAGCCTGAAAAGTTGTAATTATCTTCGAAATATCCTGCTTATAAAAATTCCAATCTATTACTCCATACTTAAAAAAGCCCTTTATCTTAAACCAAAATCCTATTGCCTTTTTCTCTTCCGAAATCAACTGGCACTCCTGCCACAATACCATCCAATGTTTTGAGGATAGTTTTTTCTTAAACTTTATATTATCTGTATCAACATCTGATTCTTCAACATATTGATTGAAATATTCCTGTTCTGTAACCAGATGTGAAAGTTCCTGCCTTAAATACGCAAGTTTCTCCTGTTTATCAAAAACAGTTTTTAACTGACTGGATCGCTCTGCTATTCTCTTCTGCAAATCATAAGAATTTTCATTTGTTTTCCAAAGCGAAAAATCCGGATAATTTGTATCCTGATTCTCAACAAATATTTTCTTATTCTTAGAACTTCCTAGTGTTGCAGCAACAAAACCCAAATTGTACTTGGGTGATGATAACTTTTCATATACATTTTCTGTTGCCGAATTATTATTAGATACTATCTGTACTGTTTTTCCTTGCATCAATATATTTGCAATAATATTTAATATCGTCTGTGTCTTACCTGTTCCGGGAGGCCCCTGTATAACACTAATCTGATTCTCCATGGCATTTTTCACAGCCTTGTACTGACTGTTATTACATCCAAATGGGAAAATCGGAATGTATTCGCGTCCTGTTCTTTTTCCTTGCAATGATGCTGGATTCAAATACTTTGCTAAAGCTACATCACTACCCACAAAAGAAATCTTGTCAAACCTCTTAGATAATAGTTTTTCACCAGTATCTTCATTCCTAAGATTAGTCAAACCTGCAATTTGCTTTATATATTCAAATACATTTGATGATTGACTCTGAGCAAGACATGATTCAATAATATGCAAGTCGCTCCGACGATAATCTCTTTCACTACCATCACCAAAACAGATATGCCAATAAGACTCGTATGTACTCCTAAATACATATATTTCCCTAATATCAAAGAACTCTCGTCCTTCTCTGCTAATACGATACATATTAGGATTTAAAACATCTGGCTCAGTCAACTTTTCTACATTCGTATATGCATACGAGTATATTTTTCCGGTATTGAATTTTACATCCCATTTTTGGGTATTTCTATTGTACACACATGACATTATTTCAGATGTCTTTATTTCACCCTTGATAATGACCATATAATATCTTGTATTCATCTATTCCTCACTACTTCTTATCCGCACGCTGCTTGCCCTTAAATTCCTTCTCCACATGACAATGTTCCTGTTTGCCAACCAACTTATCACCTTCAAAATCCAATTCAATAATATATGGCATCCAATCGATAATTCTTAGAAAATCTTCACATCCAAAACTGTTATCATAAAAATTCAATATCGTACTAAGAGCAGTACCATGAGTTCCTATAACAATCTCTTTATCTGTATTATCTGATAAAATCTCGTTCAGCGCCTCTATGTTACGATTTTGAACCATAGCAATGGATTCTCCACCCTCTTCATGATAATCATGGTCAGCCCAACGTTTCTGGAACATTCCGTGGTTGTTGCCATCAGGACCTTTTTCACGCTCCCTTAATCTCTCATCTGTTATAATTTCTTTTCCGAAAAACGCTGCTGCCTCTGCAATGGTATCCATGCTACGTTTGTATGGACTACAATAAAATGCATCTATTTTCTTGTCCTTCAAAAATTCTAGTACAATTGCCGAATCTTTCTTTCCTTCTTCCGTCAAAGGTCTTGTTCTGTCTTCTTTCCAATCATGTTCCGGCTGTGCGTGACGCACGAAATACACTCTTGTCATACTGTGTCTCCTATTTCTTCTCAATCATCAAATGATGAAAAAATGCAATGTCTTTATATCCATCCATATCGGATACCCGCATCTCGATTTCCACCATTTTATCCTGCCAGTCAACATCCTTATGTATTTCCTGATTTTGTTGCATATCCCAGAAAGTTCTCATCCCCAGTGTCTTCGTAATTGCAAGTTCCGGACACCATTTCTCAATATCTGCATCCTCATAGTAACGAATTGCTCCGTACTTGGAAGCCATTCCGTCATTACCATCTAACAGACTATGGGCATGTTCAAAATCATTCAAAAGTACAACCATCTGCATAACCCGACCTGCACGATTATGTTTCACAATAGAAATCTTACCATTAGGTTTTAAAATCCTTGCAAATTCCTTAACAATATCCGCTCTATCTTCGGCGTACTCCAGGACATTGTGACAGATAATCATATCAAAGGTCTCATTATCGAATTTATGCAATTCATCGGTACTACCAACAATTTGTGTATATTGATTGTCTGCCCATCGCTCCTTTATGCTATCTTCATCCGGTTCAATAGCTGTTACATCGTTATTCTCTGCCAGATGGTTTGCAGTTATCCCAATACCACAGCCAAAATCAAGTATCTTCTTATCACGAATTTCTCCTAATTGTTTCCAGACAATTCGCTTCATGAGACATTCCCAAGGTTGTAAGTCTGTTACTTTATGCATCATATCAGCTCCATTTCATCTTCCATTTTTACAAATCCGTATTTTTCATACAATGGTCGTCCCATATCCGTTGCCTCTAAGGCAATCTGTGACACACCTAGTTTCCTTGCATCCTTTACCAATAAATCCAATGTATGAATTGCAATTCCCTGTCTTCTATATTCCGGTGAAGTATACATATTCATAATATATGCCTTTTTTCCAGTCGGATTATGATATGTGGGCATTACCTGATAGAAACTGACACCGCCTGCACCGATAAATGTTCCATTATCATACACCAGATATGCAATATGTTCACCGGTTTCCAACGCACGCTTATAATACTCATATGATTCTTGTTCCACCACTGACATATCCACATCATCCGACAATTTGTTGGCGGCACGAAGGACAATCATTCTTGTTCTTACCAGTTCATCTATATCTGCTATGGTTGATTTTTTGTATTCAAAAATACTATCCGACAAACAATTTAGGTACATATAAAGTGCATCCGTATTCTCTTCCAATACTTGCATCAATTTTTCAGATGGATTTGCATAAACAATCCCATAATCTACCTCTCCCAAATCACTACGCACCAAAAAAGCCAATTTTTCCTGTTCCAAATCAAATTGTGCATTCACACCTTCTTTATTCCCTCTTGCATCCAAGCGAATCCATCTGTTAAGTGATTTGATATATACTGCATTTAATGCATGGATACAAAATCCGGTTTCTGGTACATCGCCTAATGTGAGACGTTGATAGCAAATACCTGCAGGAATTCCACATGCTCGAAGAAACGCAGCAAGAAGATTGGCTTTTGCCCAGCATATACCAACGCCCTGTTCCAGCACTTCTGTAGCAGATTTTGTCACACGCTTGTCCTGAACATCCCAAGAATGTTTTATTTCATCACGCACAAACTCATAAATGACCTTAATCAAAGCTATTTCATCTGTATTTTTTAGTTTAAATTCATCAGCCTTTGATAGGATTCTGTTGTCCTTCCAGTTTATGTATTTTGATACCGATAAGTATTCTTCCATAGTATCCTTTATAATCATTTTTCTCATCTTTTTACCTCAACACTATAAATACTAATGAACAATTAATCAAAAATAAGATTGCACTAATCATCGTCATTTTCATACGCGAAATTCCAAAATATTTTCTAACCAAGTATGTATCACCAAAGTTACCCAATCCCGTTCTTTTTCTCATCATGAAAAACTTCTTTTTTGTGAGATAAATGAATGCCTATATGACCAATTCCCAAAATAATTGCTGCAATAAGCATAAAAAAGTTAGCACCATAAATCCCTAAAAAGAAAAAAGCAACAACCGGCAAACTCGCTCCGGCAACCGGTATCCCAAGAAAAGCCGAATAAAAATCCGTCATTTTCTGTTCACTGCGAAAATATCTAATCCAATAACCTTCATAGAAAAGCATCAACAAAACAGCCAGTACCAGCCATATTGTCCAAAGATTCGGTTCCCGCAAGTTAAAATCAGAGAATACTAATGCAATGGCACAAACAAGTACCTCTCCGATTCTTTCAAACAGCAATAATACTTTATTTTCATTTACAACATATTTTTCATAATCCTTTGGTTTGTGCTTCGTCCAAATTATATTGGGAATAAACAACATTAAAAGAAATATCAATCCGATATATGAAAATCCAAAATGAAGCATTTTTAAGATTATCTCCTTATGTTTTTTAGCCACTTGCCAATCTCCGGTATCGATGATGAGATATCATAAATGATCCTGTTGCTATATCCAAAGCAAAATAAAATGAAACGTTATCCGTTCTTTTTAAATTAGCAAATCTATATGCTATCCCACGGTGTCTATAGTATATATAAGTCATATTAGTCATAGAGATCTCTTAGTATCTTTTCAGAAACGTTAGCAAGTTGACCTAATTTTATTTACATTATATCATAAACACTAATTTGCTAATACCTATACTTTTCTAAATATTACTGACAATATTTCTTGATATATTCCATCCAAAATAGATGACCCATAGAATCTTATTTAACAACCAGGGATTAGAAAGCTTTGATATAACAAATGCCGAAAATCTGCAAAAATTCAGGTTTTCGGCATTTTAATCAATTATTTAAACTCGGCAAGTTATTGCTTTAACTCAAACTGTTTTATTTAAGTTCTATTTGAAATCTGCCGATAATTTACTTTATTTGCACACTTTATTCTAGCTTACTGATTTTCTGTTAGCATGATTGAAAATTTCTTATACATTAATTTCTCCAATAATAAAATCAATAAATTTAGCAACTGCATGTTTATACCCTTATTATTGGGATTATAAATTACACATTTTTCTTTATCTTAAATCTTTTAATATCACCTACAACACTTTCTGCCGATTCAAGCCAATCTCCTTGTATGGCACGAATAATATTATTTACTGCATGTCCTTTAATATAATGCATACGTACATCCTGTTGAAATCTATCTAGCCCAACCTCTTGCTTTGCAACTTCAAATATTCTATTAAATAAAACCCCTGCCCTAGTAACCCCTCTATCAGAATCTTCATCCAATTCAATAACCATTTTATTTTGAAATTCTATTTCCCCCCTGTCTCTACTTTTATTTACTTCGACAAGGACTAACATCGGATTGTATGTATATTCAATACACATCTTTGTTTCCATTTCTTCAATAAAATCATCAAATAAAAATTTATCAAAATAATATGCTGTTCGATTCCTTCTGATAGTGAACATTGGTAAATCACCCATACAAATTCTTTTTTCGTAAGCATTAGGATGGTATCTTTTTTCTATACTTACAGTGCTATCGGATATTTTCTCACAATATCCTGGAACAAAAAAATCTATATATTTCCCCGATTTCTTATCAAATTTATCCATGTAGTTAATTATATAATCTCTCGCAACTGTCTGATTTCCATCTGCTATTAATATACCAACTGTTATTGTCTCATAATCATATTTATCTAATATTTCTTGCGTAATTTGATCAAACGTCCTAACCGGATTCACTTTTAATCTCTCCTTACTATATATTTTTCCAAAACTCATAAAATTTTTTATTTATCATTATCAAAAGAAAAGTTTATCCAATAAGTTCACTATCTTTAAGATATTGTAAGAATCCTTCTATAATACTTTTCTTCCTCTCTACAATATCTTGTTCTGTATGATTACTTTTCTCATTTGATAATTTTGGTAACCTATGATCTAAATTAACGATAACCTATCACATTTTGAATATAAATATTTAGAATAAGTGTACCATATATTGCTGTTTTTTCATTTATCTACTTATATTACTATTTTCCAATATTTTAGGCTCTACATCAATATCATTCGCTCGACAATATTCGACATTTTGAAATCTTTCTAGCATATATGAAATGTAACAAAACCATTGTCTATTCTATATATTCAGCTACAATTCCTCTATCTATTATCGTCAAATACGTGATAACACAAAGACAGCCTGCATCCTCCCAGATGCAGGTCTATGGAGCAATAAAAATACGCCTTTGCATGTAAACATGCAGGGCGCATCCTTATTATCCGACATCTGCTCCACAGATATTGTCTTTATTAAACTTTTTTCAACTCGTTATCATTCAAACTCTTTTTCGGATTTGATTTTTCTTATGAAAATAGTAATTTTTCATGTAAAAATCGTATTATTTTGATACTGTTTCATATGTCGTTTATACGGTTGCATTTCTAGTGTACCCAAATTGTACCCACACTATTTCTGTACACTATTCTTCATTATCAAAGGTGTCATTTTTTCCATGAGTGCATCCGCGATACGTCTGCTTTTGTCGTCAAGGATTTTCTTCTTTTGTTCACGTGCCCATTTTACAGCATTTAACTGATCTTCCAATTTTTCGCTTAATAAAATATGATCTTCATCAACAATGTACATTTCTTAAACTATCCTTCTTTATCACAATACTCTAAATCGCTGACATTTTGTATTCCAAGTCGCCAATCAAAAAATTTCTATGGTATGTACAATCACATGCAGATGAATCAAATAGTGCTACATTATAGGATGTTTTGTCAAAAGTGCTAAAGTATTTCACTCCATCATATCCTAAAAATTTTGCGAAATCGCTTATATACTGTGTAGGTAAATAATCTAAATCGCTATCTAATCTACTCATAGGTCTAGCTAAATCATTCTGTATTTGTCGTAACGTATTTTCATTAACCAAATACGCCACTTTATCATTTTCTGTATAAAAAGGTGAACTATGAACAATCGAACTTAGATCTAATACCTTTACATTCCGCTTAATCTTAAATGTCGCAATAGTAACATAATCAAATGCATGTGCCCTAATTTCCTTTACTGTTGTCTTTTTAACACTACACAGATATAAGCAACTTTGCCCCTTTGAATTTGCTCTCCCTGGTGAAGCTAAATCATCCGGTGGTGCCCACATTTCATTTTTAGAATATCCCTTTTTATCAGATACACGAGCTCGATAAAGCTTTGTGCCATTTGGAATAATTGTCTCTGTTTCTTTTAAAACGTTTTCCAAAATATCTAACTTAATATATTTACTATGAAATCTGTTTTCATTTCTTAGATACTTTTTAAAAACATCCCAACTATACTTTCCCATTATAGAATTATTTTCCAAATATTCCTCATCAAATAGTTGCGGTATTCCTACTCTCTCCATCACAATCCTTGAGTCTAAATCTATTGACTCTGAAACATACTCGGATATTATTTGTTTCACTTCAAATAAATTTCCTGCAAAAATGCTCCACTCTTTTAGAATTTTATCTTCAATCATCATTTTTTGTTCTTCTGGATATAGGATTGGAAGATCTGATTCTGGAACATACAATTCCAATATTGAATCTAGCATTTCTGCTACATTTGTTTTATCAGCATCTTGTTCCGAATCATATATCCACGTATTTACTTTTTTACATATAGGACAATTTCCTCTGTGTCCCAGCATTTCTATTGCAGCTCTAATTTCTGTATCCTTAAAACAATCTATACAACAAATCATTTATCTTGCCTCTAAATATTCTCCCATCATTTGAATATGATGCATCAATGAATACTTCTTAATCACGCCTAATCCAGGAAATTTACCAATATTATAGCATTCAATTAAATTATCTAATCCTATTGTTTTAGGGATAATATCAAAATTCTCCCAATTTACTAATTTATTCATAGCTTCCTCGAATTTTCTTGCTGGATCCGAAATACTTTCATTAGACTCAGATACAAAATGATGTATTTTTAATTCATCTCTATTACCAAAATACATAATATGAATTGCTATTGCCAAAGGAGCAAATCCTGCTTCGTCAAAATCATTCCCAACCATTGAAAAATCGGAAAATCCAACAAAACCTCTTTTTTTATACACAATATGATTTCTGCTAAATAATTCATCCGGATTTTCAATATAATCTATATTTCTTTTCGCTTTTCTATAGCTATCTTCTAAAATTATGATGTCATCTTCGATTATATCTTCAAAATCGCCGCCTTTAGGAACAACTGTATACTTTCCTATTATTTCTTCTCCGTATTCCTCATAATAACGATAGTTGCCCTTCTTAATATTAATCATTACTACATCTTTCGCATCAAGTTTTTTTTCTCGAACCATTGAAATAACATCATCATCAACTAAATATGCTTTTTGAATCTGTGGATTATTCCATACTTCTTTATATCCCTCAAGAGTTTTTCTTATTTTTTCTTTTTTCTTTTCGTCATTTTCTTTCTCTATATTCTTAATCATATCTCCTGACTCTTTACGAAAAGAACCTACTTCAGGATTCCGAATCACAATTACTTGATGTCCCATTTCAATAAATTTAGTAAGTGTCGAAAACAAAGTACTACTAAATTTCACAGGTTCAATAATCGGAATTACTTTTGAACTAAGTTTTCCTGCATCTAAAAGTTCTCGCAAACATAACAGTTCATTTTGTCTTCCTCTAAGATATGGAAAATACATACTCTATCCCTCCATTCTTGCATTCCATAATTTATCTATGTCTTGATAATTAGTGTTGATTTTTTTTGAAAAATATGCATAAAATCTCAATTCATATGGAACTGTTTCCTCTAGTTTATTCTCTATCATCAGCAATGTTCTTGCTTTTAAACATTTCATCACATCTTTTTGTAATGTAATAATATTTATACGCTCCAACCACTTTTTACATTCTCTATAATATTGAAAACTATTAACCTCCGGTAACTTATTAAAATGTTTCAAAATAATAGTTTCAAATTCTGCTTTACGTAGCACATGAAACAATGCTTCATATGACAAATTATCTCGATTATAAGAAGCCTTTTTTCTGCAAATCAGTTTCCCGTTTGATGTTAATTCATATATTCCTACCTTTTTGTCTCTTAAAAATTCTCTTACATGTGGTAATTGTTTATTACCAACTACAACATAAACATAGCTGAATACTTTATAATAATCTCTTATCTGATTTTCCAATCGAAGCAAATTGTCTAAATCTGTTTTTATTTCATACACCACTCCACGACCATTGATCATAATAAAATCTGCTTTTGAATCACCAACTGGCAATTCCGTCAGCGCAGCCGTACTATATAAATCATGTTTTTTTATTAGTAATTGATTAAGTATTGTATTTTTATAAAAATACTCATTTCTATATTCACAATTCATGAAATGGTATATTTCGCTTATCGCTTCTCCAATCGTTGTTTCCTCTGTTCGTACATATCTTTTTACACACTCAGAAAAAGATTCTGGAATACTATCTTCACTTATCATTCTATCGAAATATGGTACTGTAAAAATTTTATTAACCATATATGTATCAAATTTTTCCATAGTATCCCCCTTCCAAGTGTTTTTCTAATTATAACACATGAGCCCCCCCTTACTCAATTGCAAAAATGCACCCGTCTCCGGGTGCATCCTCTCCTCTACTCCGACTCAGGATATAACTCATCCAACACTTGCTCCAGCATTCCATCCTTTGCATAAGGCAAAGCATCTAACTGTCTGAAATTATGCTTGATGTCCTTCGTATCCTCATCAAATCCCAATATGTAACTAGTTGCTATCTTATATATGATTTCTGTTGGTGCAAGTCCGTACACCTGCTTTTCAAAGATGTGCTTCAAGCGTTCCTTATTGTCCGGGAATTGCTTTCTCATTTCGTCACTCTGATATAAACGCTTCACAATCTCTGTAATATACAGACCGGATTTCATATATAAATCAATAAACGTCTTATCCGGCATGTCAAAGCAGCCGGGATTCTCCTGCTCTAGCATGTCCACCATTTTCTTAACCATTGTCTTTGGTGTAAATATCTGATTGGTTTTCTGCGGTGGAATATAATCAAATATATCCTCTACGCTCTTTTCGTCAAAATAGTCAGCAAGCTTTTTCTTTAAGGCAAGAAATTCTTTTACAGAATCATCAAATACCACCGAATCAAATAGCTGTCCATCAAAGTGCTTGGTCTGTCCGGTTTCTTCCTCCACATAGTCACCACCATCACGCAAAAACTTGAACTGATCCAGCGTGATGCTTGTCACTTCCAGAAACACTTTATCCGGGATAATGGTATCAAAGGTGGCAAGCGTAACGGTATTATCTCCGTATGCCATCAGAAATGACGGAATTGTCCTTGAAAATCCACGCAGGTGATCTCTGACGCCATCCTCGATTGTTTCCTTTTCTCGTTCCTTCTTCTTCGTTTCTACGGTCTTGACAGTCTCTTTTGTGGATTCTTTTGCAAAATCAGAAATAGCAGTTGTCAATTCTTCATTGAATTTCTCCATAGCGGCTTTCTGCTTCCGCTCAAATTCTTTATCAATCTGCTCTGATGTTTTTCCGGTTTCATATCTTGCCTGCTGCTCAGCAACACGCTGATTTTCTATGACATTTCGCTCAATCTCATAATTGGTATGTAACTTGTCAATCATCCGATCGGCTTCATGGTTCAATTTTGATTCAATCTGTCTTTTATCTGCTGCTTTCATATCAGAGCCATAGGTAGACTGCGCAATATCCACAACCGCCTTGACTGCACTCTGTTTTACCGCTTCTTTCAGTTTGTCGATGGCTTTCTGCGCCTTGTCCGGTGCCTGCTCCATCTGCGTCATTGTTTCCTGTACCTGAGATGTTACATCATAAATTTTATCGCCAAAAACATCCTGCGTTCTTCCAATCACAAATTCATCACTAAGAGCCACTTCCCCATTTTCATCCAGCGATAGATCTTTCTGCACTTCCTCCGTCAGTTTTACCTTGCTCTTTGGTTCTTCTATTGGTTCAAACTTTGTGATAATATCAATAACTTCCTTCGGTGCCCCAAAGATATTGCTAATGTTCTGAAACAGAAAATTGCTCATAAACCCACGCTTCACAACTTCAACAGAACGGATTTTTCTTGGAATTGTCAGTACCTTTTCTGCATCCAGTTCTACCAATTCTCCCTGTTCATCTTCGCCGATTACTGGAAAGAAATTTAACAGTTCCTTCACATTTTCCTTTCGTTCCTCTGCGGTACCTCCACCTTTGGCAGTATTAGGATTCCGGTTATTGGCAAACTGCTCAATTATGGTAAGTGTTCTTGCCGGATCAAAGTCAAATACATAAGCATTTTCTTTTCTCTTGAAAGATGTACCCACCTTAAACAGACAAGGATTCTGTGCCCGGAATGCTGCCTGCATATAAAGTGCCGGAGAACGCATATTACTAAGCATGAGTACTGCTGTCCATTCCGGTATAGTAATTCCTGTTGTAAGCTGTCCTACCGACAATGTAATGGTCTTTTCATGCTCGGCAATGGCAGCAACCACTTTATCATACGATTTCATAGTTTCGTCATCATCGTCCAGTTTTCCATCACCAGCAGCAAGAACGATCTCATACTCCTTGAATACCGGATGCTCTTTCAATTTCTTTGCCAGTGCCTTTGCACTATCTACCCTATCAAGTAGCCAGAATGTGTGTTTTAATTCGTCCCGTAGTTCTTCCGTAGAAAATGGAAATTTTGTCTGTATGGTCATTGCATCCAGAAACTTATCAACGGAAGATTCATGGTTAAACTTACCATTGGTAACCGCAAAAAACTCATTCAGATCAAATGCATATTCTTCTGTCTCTCCGTCAATTTCTATGCCCTGCTGAAGCTCATCCTTGATAATTTCTGACATCTGATAAGTATAGAGATTAAGCTGTGGCAAAGTTGCATACGGATTTTCTTCCTCTGCCGAAACATCCCAGTCACGTTTTTTCTTCTGTTCATCTGCATAAGTCCAGTTATAGATAGCATCATCAGCAAATTTATTATTGGCAAGTGCTTTAAACGGTGTTCCCGACAAATGCAACGTAAATTTACGCTTAATACGATCAAATGCAACATCTGTTTTGTAGGTATCCACACCCTCATGTGCTTCATCGATGACAAGGATATCCCACTCCATATTTGCAACCTCACCTAATTTATCATACTGACCTCCAAAATAAATGGAACCTTTCATATCCTGCAAGGATACAAATTCAATACACTTTACATTTTCACTGTCTTTTCCTAAAAGAAAATGTGTATATTCTTCTCTTGTCAACACACCTCTTTTCCCTTTTAGTGCATCAACTTCACTCACAAAAAGATACCCTGATTCACTGCCCAGAAATTTGGCATAATCTGAAAACCACGAATTTGCAATCGCTGGTCGGTTTGTCACAATCAGTACTTTTTCTGCACCGGTTTTCTGCACAAAATCATAGACCGATAATGTCTTTCCAAATCTCGGCTTGGCATTCCAAAGGAACTCCCCATCTTTATGCGCTGCCTGATAATCAACCGTCATTGCAACCGCACGCTGTTGCTCCTCACGCAATTTGTACGGAATAACGGTATCTGTCGTTTTTAAGATGCCATGATCTTCCCTGAAATCACGAAACATTTGCTTTGATGTGGTGCCATCCACACGGAACCATTCATTATTTTTTCCCTTTTCCTGCTCTATACCGGATTTTCGTAAATAAGCATGAAAGTCCTTATCTATGAATGTCTCCCCTGAACCATCATCAAAAGTGGCATTTCCTTTCCATTCAAGCTGCCACCTGATATCCGCAGTATGTGTCTGTTGATTGATACGAGTTTCTACATCCTGCTCTGTATATCCTATCTTCGTCCAGCCGTTATGACGAACCACTTCCGGAGTGGAATAGCCATAAAGCATCGGAACTACCTGCTTGGTTGTTTGAATGTTAGGTTTATTCATGCTATTCCATCTCCTTTACATTAGTTTCAATAAATGCGATTTCTTCCTCAGAAAGACCATATTTTTTGTAGAGTTGCTTGTCTATGTTTGCTATGGATACAGACCAGTCGATATCGGATTTGTCGGTAAAATTCTGTAATGGAACCCATTTCCATTTATCAGGTGTATTGGCTTGTGTTCTTTTTAAAATTCCAAACATTGCTCTTGCAAACTTTGAGCATATATATTTGATAACATTTCTTGCTTCTTTCTCGTTTTGTAAAATTCCTATGCTTAAAAAAGTCTCTGTTGAACCAGTTCCCGGTTCTCCTATTATCGGCATTGATATAGTTTCACCAAAATCACCATTTCCAGTAGCTCCCGGCAAAAAAACCTTATATGTATATAGATTGCAAACATCATCTCTTACATACTCTTTTTTTATGTATCTATATATCCTCTCATTTGATTCTCTGCCCAATATTTTTAAATAAGCAGTCCTATTATCCACTATTTCCTTCAAAAAAGGCTCTGGCATCTTTTCAAAAACATTTGATTTAAGATCCAGTTCATGTCCTTTACTTAGACGTCCTATCAGTTCTGGAAAATCTGTATATAATTGTTCTTTAAAGTGATATGAATAACTTGATATTACAACTTCACTCATTGATGAAAAATCTCTATTTCTTCTAATTTTGTGCAAAATTGTATTCAATTCTGGGTAAGGCGTAAAAATCTCAATTGTACCAAAATCCTTTTCACTATCTCTATAGGTTATCGCTATGCCACCTTTTATTTCCGTATTACTAAATACCTTGCTGCAATCTTCCTCATACTCCATTACTTTAAAGTGATTATCATTTAGCATTTTTTGATTCCATGCCTTTGGTGTACTGCCTGCATTAAACAAGAATCGTGCAGGGTGTATCAGTTCAACTTTATTAGCAACTGTATAAGCAGCATCCATAAACTTATTATATACTGGTGGAGCATATGTATCATTCTCCCCTATAGTATTATCTTGATACGGCGGATTCCCAATCGCAAAATCAAATTTCATCTCATCTACCTTCCTTCATGCTTTTATACGTCAGCGATTTATCGCTGCGCCAGTCATAGATCCGACAGTACACTTCTTCCGGTTCTTTTATATCCTGCTTTCTCGGTTCATCTGCTACCACAAAGTCAAATAGACTGAATTGATGATATTCCTCTTTGGGCTTTCCAAAGGGAATCGTCCCGGATATTCCATCCATCTGCCACAGGTTCCAGACAATAACATTTACAATCTTTCGCAGTTCTACATCTGTTGGAACTCTATCCCACCTGTCCTGCATGTAGTCCACAAAAGTTATGAGCAAATTGATTCTTGCAATCAGAAGGCTGTCTCCTTGAAATTCATAACCATACACACTCTGATATGCTCGAAGCACCCATTTGAACCATTCAGTTTCACTGTCTGTATTTTCATTTACCACACGCAGTTTTCTGTCTAAAATTCCTATCCGCTGCCTAATCTCAAGCAGTTCTCCGGTAGCTGCATCATAGCGTGATACAATGTAGGGAGCTTCACCGCAGGTAATCTCAAGCCTTTTGGAATCGACATATTTTTTCCATCCATCCGCTGTGTCAAACTCCACTTTTTCTGTGTTTACCAGCCAACCCTGCTCACATTCAACATTAAAAACATCTTTTCTTCCAAACCACTCCTCATCACAGTGGTTATTCATTTTGTTGCATATCCACGATGGAGTAAACACCTCGGCTTTGGCTCTGGTACGCTCCTGCTGTTGTTCCTTATTCTTTAGCACCCTCGGCTGTATCTCATATTGCGTAAATCCTTTTAAGATTTCCTCCGTCATTTGCTCCGTTTCCTTGATTAGAGTACCTTTGGAACTATATACCGAAGTTGCAAATATAATATTTTTCTTTGTTGTCTTATCCTTCAGCAATGCTTTAAGATTTTTACTGACCGGATAAGTATTCAGATCAATTAACTTATCCATTTTTATCCTCATTTCTAAAGCCGGCTATCCTTGATAGCCAGCTTGGAAAAAATGTATACTTTTTTTCATTAGAAAATTTGGATTGGTAACTGTGAAATTTCACGAAGTTTTGACAGAAAATTACTGAATTTCGACTGATT
>OIYP01000045.1_pt1 | contig 90117 bp, 84 predicted proteins | sample 1588261 | NCBI WGS metagenome assembly OIYP01 (sample SAMN03283293) | human gut metagenome | biome: human-associated habitat; material: feces | host: Homo sapiens | place: Peru | collected 2012 | reverse complement strand
ACCAATGACGACTTGCAGGGACACGGTAGCCGATTGGAGGTTATTTTGCCGTGTCCTTCTTTTTATTTCGCAGTATCCATGATCTGCACCAGTTAAAAAAAGCATAGCCCCTCCATCGGAGCCGTCCGGCTTTGAATATGAACTATACCATGTAAGCAATCATCTTTATAAAACATTTCTGCGCCCTGCAGGTCCGTTGCGACTTGCTGGGCGCTTTTTGCTGTTTTCCGAGGACAAGCCCGCCTCGAAAAAATTTTTTAAGAAATTTTCAAAAAGGAGGCTTTTAGCGGGTAGCGAGCGGCTTTGCGTTCGCCTTGTTAGCGGAAAGGGAGAAACCCACCTCATTCCCCCAGGAAAGGGGGTGAAAAGATGGATATGATCCCCCGCAATGACTATGGCGAGCGGTGCCAGTTCGATGCTTACTGCAAGCTGGTACTGTACCATGAGGCAATCGACTACCTCCGGGAAATGCAGAGGCGCCGTGACAGGGAACTGTCATTCAGCGACCTTCCGCAAATGGAGATGGACAAGCTCTGCGTTGTAGATCATTACCCCAGTGACAGATTTACATTCTCGTCCCACGGGTATGACCTACATATTGAAAACGAGCTTGTGGCTGATGCCTTCGCTGGTTTGTCTATTCAGGAGCAGAGTATTTTGATCCTGCATTTTGTTCTGGACTTGCCGGATCAGGAGGTTGGCCGCCTTGTTGGAATGTCTCGCAGCGCCGTTCAGCGGCGAAGGGCAAAATCATTGACCGAGCTGCGGATCAAGTTGGCCGCACTCATGCCGAAGGGAGGTTGAAGGTATGAAGAACCCCACTTACAAGGGCAAGGAGCTTCTTCCTCTTTCGGTGATTGACGCCGCCCGTGACGGGGACTCTCAGGCTGTGGATCAGGTACTCCGGTATTATGAGGGCTATATCAATAAGCTCTGCACCCGGACGCTTTACGATCCTGACGGCCAGCCCCATGTTCGGGTGGACGAGTACATGAAGCGCCGATTGGAGATCAAGCTCATTCATTCCATTGTCAGCATGAGCTGACAAGCCCGGTCTGAAAGCGGAAACAGCTTACCCTTTCCCTGTTTCTCTCTTTCGTGACCGGAGGCAGCACCTTGACAAAGAAAGCCCGTTGGGAGGCCAACGCCGCAGTATAAGGCAAACGGATACATTCCTGTTTGTGCCGAGCCATACGGCCGGTGCGCCATGACCTCGTTTCAAGTCCGCAGGACGGGACCACTGTAACGGGCGAGCGAACAGCACCAGACCGCAAAGCAAGCGTGGCTGCTTGCGGGCGATGACACACGGGCAGGGTCAAAGATACTCGCGCATTGAACGCCCGCAAAGCATTGTGCGCCGCACCCATCAGCATGGGCCGGGGTTAGACTCCCGTGGAGCTGTGCCAGCAGCCGTCCGTAAGCCTACTTTTCTTTTTTGAAAGTTTATGGATAGATCGTAAACTTTTCAATTAGCAGCAGACAAACACGGAGCAGCACGGTAAAATAATGGTGGAAGTTATATTACCCACACATATTCGTGCTGTTCCTTTTCATAACTGAAAGGGGGTTCTCATGTCTCAAACATGGAACGGCACGAAGAAAGAAACCCCTGAAAGAAGGACATATACGGTTGACGATATTGCTCAAATTCTGGGCATCGGAAGAACTTCCGCATATATCCTTGTAAAAGAAGGGCACTTCAAAATCGTGCGAATTGGTAACGCCATACGCATTTCCAAGCGGTCATTTGACGAGTGGCTTGACTCCCTCGACCTGTGATCCAAGAAAGGAAGAACGATATGGCATCTATAATCAAGCGAAAGAAAAACTATTCCGTTGTTTACAACTATGTGGACGAAAACGGAGAAACCAAACAGAAGTGGGAAACCTGGCATACCCACAAAGAGGCCTTAAAGCGCAAGGCGGAAATCGAAAATCAGCAGCACACGGGAACTTTTCTCCCGCCAAGCAATCAGACGATCACCGAGTTCCTTTATGACTTCGTATCTCTTTACGGAGAAAAGAAATGGGGCGTGTCTATGTATGACGGCCAAACGGCACTGATTGCGAACTATATCAATCCGATCATCGGTGATATGGAGGTACAGGCGGTTACTCCCCGTGCGGTTGACGGTTATATTCAGACCTTGCAGAAAACCAAGTCGGTGTCTACCAAGACCCGAAAGGCCGTTACCACCTATGTCAGCGACAAGACCATTGAAAAGATCATCAAGCTCCTGCGGTGTGCGTTTAAGCAGGCGGTACGATGGGAAATCATTGCAAGAAATCCCTTTGACAATGTGATCCTCCCGAAAACGGAGTATGCGAAACGGGATATCTGGACAGCGGATATGATCCGTCTTGCCCTGGACAAATGCACGGACAGCAAGCTCTATGTAGCAATGAACCTTTCCTTTGCCTGCTCTCTGCGTATGGGTGAAATCCTGGGGCTGACCTGGGAGAACGTCCATATTTCCGATGAAGATATTGCGGCGGATAATGCCTATGTCTACATCGACAAGGAGCTGACGAGGGCTTCCAAACGGGCGATTGAAACGCTGGGTGAGAAGGATATCTATTACATCTTCACTCCGCTCATGCCGAACACCAGCACAAGAATTATTCTGAAAAAGCCGAAAACCGATTCCAGTATCCGTAAGGTGTGGCTGCCGAAAACGCTGGCCTACATCCTGCGGGAATGGAAGAAGTCCCAGGACGAGCTGAAAGGCTTCCTGGGCGACGAGTATCAGGACTTCGATCTGGTTGTGGCACTTCCCAATGGACGGCCCTGCGAGGATCGGATCATCCTCAAAGAGTTTGCAAAGCTCCGTGAGGACGCAGGGCTGCCGAAGGTGGTCTTTCATTCTCTCCGTCATTCCAGTACCACCTACAAACTGAAACTCAACCACGGCGATCTGAAAGCCACCCAGGGCGATACAGGCCATGCCGAGATCGACATGATAACCAGTATCTATGCTCACATTCTGGACGAGGATAGAAAGGTCAATGCTCAGAAATTCGAGACTGCCTTCTATGCCAAGCCTGATCTTCGCAATGTCCGTCCGCCAGAGGAACCGGCAAAATCGGAGCCTGCGACCCTGGACCTTGAAAGCCTTGTGGAGCAGCTTCAGAAGTCGCCGGAGCTGGCAAGTGCGCTCGCAGCCCTGATAGCGGCGCAAGCCCCGGCAAAGTGATCCGAAAAATCGAATTAGCAAAACGCAGAATTTTCTTAGCAAATTTCTGAAAAGCGTTCGAGTCCAATTAGCAAATATACATCATGCGGCGTATAAAAATCTCCCGGTAACGGAAGTGAAATTACCGGGAGAAGGAGAAACAAAAAAACGCTGCAAACCCTGAAAAAAGGCTTGCAGCGGTGCTTTCTGGCGTCCCAGAGAGGATTTGAACCTCCGACCCCACGCTTAGGAGGCGTGTGCTCTATCCAGCTGAGCTACTGAGACATTTTTAAGATTTATGCAATTTTTACTGCTCGAAGGAATCGAACAATCTGCCGCTTAGGAGGGGTTTATTATATCCATTTAACTAAGGAGGCTTAACCAACTATTTTATTATATCATACTTGTGCTTTAAATGCAAGTGATTTTGAAAAAATTTGACTGAAATTTACTATTGACTTTTCATAACAAACGTTATATAATATATGTTATAAATAAAAAAGGAGGTTTTAATATGCCGCCAAAAGCAAAAATAACACGGGAAATGGTCATTGATGCTGCTTTTGATATCGCACGGAGTGACGGTGCGGACAGGATAAATGCCCGTTCGATCGCACACAAACTCGGTTGTTCCACACAGCCGATACTTTACTGTTTTCACAGTGTTGATGAGATCAAAAAGGCTGTTTATGAAAAGGCAGATGAATTTCACTCGGCTTACATTATGCCATTTTCGGACGGTGCAGCTTGTGATGATCCTATGCTCACTATCGGACTTGCGTATATTCGTTTCGGACACTGTGAGAAAAACCTGTTCCGCTTACTGTTTCAATCGGACGAATTTTCGGGGCAGGATCTTTCGGCGCTTATCGACGATGAACGGCTTTCGCCGATACTTGGAATTTTATCACAGAGCGCAGGAGCATCGCTCACGCAGGCAAAGGACATTTTCCGTTCGATATTTTTATTCGTTCACGGATATGCGAGTATGCTTGCGAACAACTCTATGGACTATGACGAAAATGTGGTTTTGGCGGATATGCAGCGTGTGTTCCGAGGCGTTCTTCGTGAAATAAGGGAGGAAGAATAATGGAAAAAAGAGATTTACGTACAGCATTGTTTTTTATTATTGTATATGTTATTGCGATGAGCATTGCAGACAGTCTTTCTGCAAAGATCGGCATTGAAAAATCGGTCACAGCCTTGACTGCGATAATTTTTTCGGTTGGAATTTTCTTTTTTATAAGAAAACAACAGCCGATATCGGAATTCGGATTTGCCGCTGTCAAAAATCAGCTTGGCAGTTACCTATACTTCATTCCGCTTGCGGTGATAGCATCCGTAAACCTTTGGAACGGGGTAAGAATGAACTTTTCTGTCGGCGAAACCGTTCTTTACATAATAAGTATGGTTTGTGTCGGTTTTCTTGAAGAGGTTATTTTCCGAGGATTTCTTTTCACGGCGCTTTGCAGAAAAAATATACGCACGGCAATAGTTATTTCAAGCCTTACATTCGGCATCGGACACATTGTCAATCTCCTCAACGGTGCGGAACTGCTTGGAACGCTGCTCCAGATATGCTATGCAACGGCGGTCGGTTTCCTTTTCACGATAATTTTTTACAGATCCGGCAGTCTTGTACCATGTATAATCACGCACAGTGTTATTAATTCTTTGAGCGTGTTCGGTATTGAGGGAGATAGTTCATTCCGGATCGGTGTTTCCGCTCTTCTGACGGTGATCTCCGCCGCTTATGCAATATGGATCATAAAGAAAATACCGTGCGCAGCGGAAAAGTTTTCAAAAGAAAATGTTATATCAAGCAGCACTTCCATAAACTGACGTTATATTTCTTATCACAAATATATATAGTACAAAGGCGTTTTTTATATAAAATGCTCTTGAAAATATGAAAAAAATGTGCTATGATAGAAATATAAATTATATGGAAGGTGTTTACAATGGAAATAAAAATCACTAAAACCACTTCACCGAAAGCAAAGCCAACTGACGAAACAAAGCTTGGTTTCGGTCATATTTTCACAGACCATATGTTCATGATGAACTATGACGAGGGTCAGGGCTGGCACGATGCAAGGATCGTTCCTTACGGTCCTATTCCTCTTGATCCTGCTGCAATGTGTCTGCACTACGGTCAGGCTGACTTTGAGGGACTCAAGGCTTACAGAACTCCCGACGGTCACATCAATCTTTTCCGTCCCGACCAGAACATGGCTCGTCTTAACGTTTCAAACGATCGTCTTTGCATCCCTAAGATCGATGAAGCATTCGCTGTTGAAGCTATCAAGAAGCTTGTTGAAGTAGATCAGGACTGGATCCCACACGCAGAGGGAACTTCACTTTACATCAGACCTTACATTTTTGCAGTTGATCCTATGGTTGGCGTTCACCCTGCAAAGCATCTTCTTTTCGTTATTATCCTCTCCCCTGTCGGCGCTTACTATGATAACGGACTTGCTCCCGTTAAGATCTATGTTGAAGAAAACTATGTTCGTGCAGTTACGGGCGGCACAGGCTTCACAAAGGCTGCCGCAAACTACGCTATCTCCCTTAAGGCTCAGGAAGAAGCTGAGAAGCAGGGCTATGCTCAGGTTCTCTGGCTTGACGGTGTACACAGAAAGTACATTGACGAAGTTGGTGCTATGAACGTATTCTTCGTTGTTGACGGCGAAGTTATCACACCAAGCCTTGACAGAGGTTCTATCCTCGGCGGTATCACAAGAAAGTCCTGCATTCAGATACTCAAGGATATGGGTTACAAGGTTACAGAGCGTGATATCACAATTGACGAGCTTATCAAGGCTTATGACGAAGGCAAGTTTGACGAAGCATTCGGCACAGGCACGGCTGCTGTTATCTCCCCTGTCGGCGAACTCAAATACGGCAGCAAGATCATGACTATCAATGACGGCAAGATCGGCGAGATCTCACAGAAGCTTTACGACACACTCACGGGTATTCAGTGGGGCAAGCTTCCCGACAAGTTCAACTGGACTGTTAAAGTTAAGTAATTTTTAAGGAACTTCCCTTTCAGACAAATACAGCAAATAATAAATGCGCATCACTTGTACAGCTTACAAATGGTGCGCATTTTCATTTTGTATTTAATTAACAAAGCTTTTTATCTCTTCGCTTATTTCCCGATATTTATGATCGTGGACATAATGTGGACAATCCAATTCAATAAAATTGACATTATCATTTTCGGAAAAATACTCTTTCGGAATACTTCTCCACCTTTCCTCGGTAAATCCCGTTCCGCCCGATCCGTCAGATATGAACAACAGCATCGGCACTTGCGGGATACCGTTTTCTTTTACAATTTTCGCATTATCCTTCACGGATTTTGCTTCATTTATCATTGTTACAGTTGCAGTTCTTTGATAAAATACAGCTCTGTATATCTCCTTTTCCTTATCAGACAACGTTCCGAACTTTACGGCATCGCTTTCGGAAAGGCTTGGTATCCATCTTGTGATACCCAATTTAGCGCCATACTGACCAAGCGTTATCGTAGGAATACTGATATCCATTTCATCATAATGATCGGGTACAGCCATATCCAAACCTATGATTGCTTCGACCTCATCAGGATATTTCTGCGCCCAATACAGAGCCTCCAAACCTGACATTGAATGAGGACAGAGTATATACGGACCTTTTACGCCTGCTTTATCAAGCGCTGTTCGTGTTTCACTCAATATTGTATCTATGTCCCTTTTTTCATCTACAACGTCACTAAAGCCGTAACCGAATTTTTCTACGACTGCAATTTTGTATTCATCGCTCAACAGTGAATACAACGACTTAAAATCCAATATCGGAGAGCAAGTTCCGCCGCCTGACATAAACACAAGAGTTTTGTCGCCCTCGCCCTCTGTATAAATGCTCATATTGTGACCGTTCACTTCAACCAATTTGCCTAAGGGTGTAAGCAGATCTTTTTCCCTCGAACTGCATATTTTATGACGAACCAACGATATTATGACAAACAAAACAATAACTGCAATGATTATCAATATTACTTTCCAAGCTATATTCAATACCTTTTTCACACTGCACCGCCTTAAATACCTATATTTCTGCACAACTTTAAGTCAAATAAAAAGAAAAAGCCGCCCCTATGCAGACTCGGGACGACTTCTCAAATGGAGCTAACTATCAGATTTGAACTGACGACCTCATCCTTACCAAGGATGTGCTCTACCAACTGAGCTAAGTTAGCACGTTCACAATTTCAGAACGCTTATATATTATAGCTCAAAAAAACACATTTGTCAAGGGTTTTTGAAAAAATATTTTCCAAAATGAATAAAACTGCGATTTTGCGTCAAATATATACTCAAACAAATATGATATGCAAAAGGACGGTCATTATTCATGAGCAAAAAATTTATCATTCAGGCGGCTTTACTTATTGGATTTATCACGGCGGTATTCTGCGAGGGTATATGCGCTTTTGCGGAGAGCAGGCGTGGCATAACCGAGGACGTTTTTCGCCTGCACGTTATCGCAAACTCGGATTCGGACGAAGATCAGGCTTTGAAGCTTCGTGTAAGAAACGCTGTACTTGAAGCGAGTGCCGATATTTTCGGCGGAGCTGTTTCGGCAGATGATGCAAAGCGTCTTTCGGAGGAAAATCTTCAGCTTTTTGAAGCTGCTGCGGCTGCAGAGATCGCTGCTTCGGGTTATGATTATCCTGTGCGATGTGAGGTTGGAACTGTTCATTTCGACAGGCGTGTTTACGGAAGTGCGGAGCTTCCCGAGGGCGATTATTCTGCGCTCAGGGTCATCATCGGCGAGGGTGAGGGCAAAAACTGGTGGTGCGTTATGTTCCCTGCTCTTTGTTTGCCTGCAGTGACGAACACTGATGAAGTTCTTTCGCTCGCTGCCGAAAACGGTGTTATATCGACTGAGGAACTTGAACTTATGCAGGATCCCGAGAACTACGAAGTGAAGTTTTACTTCGCTGAGGTTATAAAAAAGCTTTGTGAAAAGCTTAACAAAGCTTGATTTTACGAAGTTTACGCCGATCTCAGATAAAATTATCAGCCGTTTATATAAAAATTTTGCAAAAGGGCTTGAAAAATCTGCCGAAATGATATAAAATAGTATTGTATAGTTTAGGACTTTTGAGCGTGAACGTTTTAATACGTCAGCGTTCGGTCTTAGGCTCTAATCAAATTTATTACGAAAGGATGTCATACCAATGGCAGGATTAAACAAAGTTTCGGTTGACGACATTAACGTAAAGGGTAAGAAGGTACTCGTAAGAGTTGACTTCAACGTTCCTCTCAAGGACGGCAAGATCACTAATGATAACAGAATCACAGCTGCACTTCCTACAATCAAGAAGCTCGTAGCTGACGGCGGCAAGGTTGTACTTTGCTCTCACCTCGGCAAGCCTAAGAACGGTCCTGAGGACAAGTTCTCCCTCAAGCCCGCTGCAGACAGACTTGCAGAACTTCTCCCAGGCACTAAGGTTACTTTCGCTGCTGACGATACAGTAGTTGGCGAGAACGCTAAGAAGGCTGTTGCTGAAATGGCTGACGGCGATATCGTTGTTCTCCAGAACACAAGATTCAGAGGCGCTGATGAAACCAAGAACGGCGAAAACCTCTCCAAGGAACTCGCTGATCTCGTTGACGATCAGGTATTCGTTATGGACGCTTTCGGTTCTGCTCACCGTGCACACGCTTCCACAGCAGGCGTTACAAAGTTCGTAAAGGAAACAGCAGTAGGTTACCTCATGCAGAAGGAGATCCAGTATCTCGGAAATGCAGTTGAGAACCCTGTTCGTCCTTTCGTTGCTATCCTCGGCGGTGCTAAGGTTGCTGACAAGCTCAACGTTATCTCCAACCTCCTCGAAAAGTGCGACACACTTATCATCGGCGGCGGTATGGCTTACACATTCCTCAAGGCTAAGGGCTACGAAGTTGGTCTTTCCCTCGTTGACGATGAAAAGATCGAATACTGCAAGGAAATGATGGCTAAGGCTGAAAAGAACGGCAAGAAGCTTCTTCTTCCTATCGACACAGTTGTTGCTGCAGGTTTCCCTGATCCTATCGATGCTCCTATCGAAGTTCAGACTGTTGATTCCGACAAGATCCCTGCTGACAAGGAAGGTCTTGATATCGGTGAAAAGACAAGAGCTCTCTTCGCTGACGCTGTAAAGACAGCTAAGACAGTTGTTTGGAACGGACCTATGGGCGTATTCGAGAACCCAACACTCGCAGCAGGTACTATCGCTGTTGCTCAGGCTCTCGCTGATACAGACGCTACAACGATCATCGGCGGCGGTGACTCTGCTGCTGCTGTAATCCAGCTCGGCTTCTCCGACAAGATGAGCCACATCTCCACAGGCGGCGGTGCTTCCCTCGAATACCTCGAAGGCAAGGTACTTCCGGGCGTTGATGTTATCGCTGACAAGAAGTAATTGCTTCTGAAACATGAATTTATAAGGACTGCTGCTCGGGTTTAAGCTCGGGCGGCGGTTTTTTATTCTATAATAGTATTATCTACACAAAAGCAGGTATCTTATTGAGTGATAATGATGTTTTTACTGTTAAAAGGCACATATATTTGACATATTTTATATTTGCAGAGCATATTTTTAGAATTAATTGTGCATATTGCTAAAGTTTTAAGAAAAATATGTGAAAGCTCTTGATTTTCTATATGAATATGGTAAAATATATTTAGCACTCAGGAAGTAGGAGTGCTAACAGAGTGATGATAACATTGCTAATACTATATAATATAAGGAGGAGTCTTAAATGACTATCAAACCACTTGCAGACAGAGTTGTAATTAAGATGACCGAGGCTGAGGAAACCACCAAGAGCGGTATTATCCTCGCAGGTTCGGCTAAGGAAAAGCCACAGATCGCAGAGATCGTTGAAGTTGGACCGGGCGGCGTTGTTGACGGCAAGGAAGTCAAGATGATCGTTAAAAAGGGTCAGAAAGTCCTCATTTCCAAGTACAGCGGCACAGAGGTAAAGATCGACGGTCAGGAATACACTATCCTCCGTCAGGACGATATCCTCGCAGTTGTTGAATAATTTCACCTGATATTTTATTACAAGGAGATTGATTTATATGGCAAAGAATATAGCTTACGGCGAAGAAGCAAGAAAGTCGCTTCAGGCAGGTATTGACAAGCTTGCAAATACAGTAAAGATCACACTCGGACCTAAGGGCAGAAACGTTGTTCTCGACAAGAAGTTCGGCGCTCCCCTTATCACAAACGACGGTGTTACTATCGCAAAGGAGATCGAACTTGAAGACCCATTCGAGAATATGGGCGCACAGCTCGTTAAGGAAGTTGCTACAAAGACAAACGATGCAGCAGGTGACGGTACAACGACCGCTACACTTCTTGCACAGGCTCTTATCAGAGAGGGTATGAAGAACATCGCAGCAGGTGCAAACCCGATGATCGTTCGTAAGGGTATGGCAAAGGCTGTTGACACTGCTGTTGAAGCTATCAAGGCTAACTCCGTTCAGATCTCAGGCTCTGACGATATCGCAAGCGTTGCTGCAAACTCCGCTGCTGATGAAAATGTCGGCAAGCTCATTGCAGAGGCTATGGAAAAGGTAACAGCAGACGGCGTTATCACAATCGAAGAATCCAAGACTGCTGAAACATACTCCGAGGTTGTTGAGGGTATGCAGTTCGACAGAGGTTACATCACACCTTACATGGTAACCGATACAGACAAGATGGAAGCTGTTATCGACGATGCTTACATTCTTATCACAGACAAGAAGATCTCCTCTATCCAGGAAATCCTCCCGCTTCTCGAACAGATCGTTAAGACAGGCAAGAAGCTTGTTATCATCGCAGAAGATGTTGAGGGCGAAGCACTTTCCACCCTTATCGTAAACAAGCTCAGAGGCACATTCACCTGCGTAGCTGTTAAGGCTCCCGGCTTCGGCGACAGACGTAAGGAAATGCTTCAGGATATAGCAATTCTCACAGGCGGTCAGGTAATTTCCTCCGAGATCGGACTTGAACTTTCCGACACATCTATGGAACAGCTCGGTCAGGCAAAGCAGGTCAAGATCACAAAGGAAAATACAGTTATCGTTGACGGCGCAGGCAACAAGCAGGACATCAAGGAAAGGATCAATCAGATCAAGGCACAGATCGAAACAACAACTTCCGAGTTCGACAAGGAAAAGCTTCAGGAAAGACTTGCAAAGCTCAGCGGCGGTGTTGCTGTTATCAGAGTTGGTGCTGCAACCGAGATCGAAATGAAGGAAAAGAAGCTTCGTATCGAAGATGCACTCTCCGCTACAAAGGCTGCTGTTGAAGAGGGTATCGTAGCAGGCGGCGGCACAGCATTCATCAATGCAATGCCTGCTGTAACAAAGCTTGTTTCCTCACTCAGCGGTGATGAAAAGACAGGTGCTTCCATCGTTCTCAAGGCACTTGAAGAGCCTGTTCGCCAGATTGCCGCTAATGCCGGTCAGGAAGGCTCGGTTATTATCGACAAGATTAAGAACAGCGAAGCAGGTAAGGGATATAACTTTGCTACCGGTGAGTATGTTGATATGCTCGAGGAGGGAATTGTTGACCCTGCAAAGGTAACCCGTTCGGCACTTCAAAATGCGGCTTCTGTTGCTGCAATGGTGCTTACAACCGAATCACTTGTTACCGATATTAAAGACCCTCAGGCAGATGCGGCACAGGCAGCAGCTATGGCGGCAGCTTCACAGGGCGGTATGTACTAATATAGATAATCAGTAGATTTTTACTCTGAATAAATGCAGATACCCTCGTCAGATTATGGCGAGGGTATTTTTTTGTTGATTAAATTTCAAATATATGGTATTATCATATCATAATTTGTCATAAGGAACACAGGTGAATTTTTATGAGAATGAAACTTGAAAAGAATTGGACAACCGATAATAACGGTTTTCCTCTTAATGATGCGGAGGTACAGAGATATATCTCTATTGTGCCTAACGAACATCAACTCACCCTTCAGGAAAAACCATTTTACGCATTCTTCCATTTCGGCATGAATACCGCTAACGACCGTGAGTGGGGTGCAGCAACCGAAACTGTTAAGGATTTCGATATTACAAAGATTAATCCCGAGCAGTGGGTTAAGGCTGTTAAAGCGGCAGGTGTTACGGGCGTTATTCTTACATGTAAGCATCACGACGGTTTCTGTCTCTGGGATACTAAGTATACCGATTTTAATGTTATGAATACTAAACTTCATACCGATATTGTTAAGGCTGTTTCCGATGCCTGCTATGTAAACGATATTGATTTCGGCGTTTATCTTTCTCCGTGGGATATGCACGAGCCGTGTTACGCAACGCCGGAGTATAATGATTATTTCGTTAATCAACTTACCGAACTTTTAACAAACTACGGCAAGATTTTCGAGGTTTGGTTCGACGGTGCAAAAGGAGCTAACGCAAAAGCCTTTACATATGATTGGAAAAGATATTATGAGACTATTCATAGGCTTCAGCCAAATGCAAATATCGCTATCTGCGGTGAGGATATTCGCTGGGTAGGCAATGAGGCGGGTAAGGCTCGTAAAAATGAATACAGCGTCGTTCCGGCATCTCTCAGGGAATGTGAATCCACCGAGAAAAACAGTCAGTCCTCAGAGGGCGACGCAGGCAGACTCCAAAAGGTTGATACTATGGATGAGGATTTGGGTTCTCGTAATGTACTTGAGAAAAATGCTTATCTTGCTTGGTATCCTGCTGAGGTCGATGTTTCTATCCGTAAGGGTTGGTTTTATCATAAAAAAGACGATAAAACAGTTAAGAGCGTAAGAAAGCTTTTCAATATTTACTTGAAGTCGGTCGGCAATAACTGCACATTGCTCCTTAATGTTCCGCCAACAGATAAGGGCGTTATCTGCTCTAAGGATGTGTCAAGGCTCAAGGCGCTCGGTCAGCAGATTGAATCAATTACAGCAAATCCGATTATCGAGCAATCGTTCGGCGAACTGAAGGATGATCAGGGATACCTTGAATTTAAGTTTGCAAATCCGTCAAAGCTTAAATACTTCATTGTTCAAGAGGACATCAGTAAGTCTCAGAGAGTTGAAAAGTTTGACCTTTACCTTAAAAAGGCAAGCGGAAGATACAAAAAAGTTTATTCCGGTACTGTTATCGGAGCTAAGAAGATTGTTAAACTCAGAGGTACTTACACAGGCGCTGTGTTTGTAATTCGTCAGAGCCGTTCAAATCCTCATATCAAATCAATCGGCTTCTACGGCTGATAAAATGTAATTAAATAAAAGGCTGGTTTCGCATTTCTTGTGAAATCAGCTTTGTTCTGTCCCGACTCTTGCCTGTGCAAAATCGGGAATTTTAACGGCAAAAATTACATTGATATGTCAAATGATATAAAATCTTGTAATTTTTGCTAATTTTCTTGTAATTAATAACAATTTGTGTTATGATTATCAAAGCATTTATAAAGGAGTAGATTTTATGGCTGAAAAATCAGGGCTTTCCGAAAAGGCTTCAACATTAATTAATAATGTTAAGTACTATTGGAAAAAGCCGGCAAAGGGCAGATATATGTCCTTTAAGGAAATTGCCTCATACGCTTTTGGCGGTATAGGCGCTTATTTAATCGTTTGTATGAGTTACCCTTGTATCTTGGGTGCAACAAACGTATTCTTGTCCGGTACTATTGGTATCGGTCTCACAGATATGTACATTTTGTATGTTATCGCAATTCTTTCGGGTATCCCGCTTACAGGTGTTCGTGCAAACATTGTCGATAACACCCGAAATAAAGCAGGTAAGTACAGACCGTATCTTTTAAGGATGGGTATTCCTTGTGCCGTTATTTTTGTAACGATGGTATGGTTCCCGTACGATAAGCTTCATCTCATCGTTGGCGACGGACAGATTTTCGGCAGAGAAGCTCAGTATGTTGCTAAGTGCGTAGTAATTCTTGCATTTAATATCGCACTTCAGTTCTTCTATAACTTCTTCTATGACGCTTACGAAAATCTTATCCATGTACTTTCTCCTAACTCACAGGAGCGTGCCGATGTTGCTTCTATCAAGAGCGTTGTTTATTCTTTCGGCCCAACAGTGTATAACCTCATTATTCCTATTATTGCAGGTTTACTTCACACTAACCAAACCGATATTAAGGTTTACAGAATTGCATTCCCTGTTATCGGTGTAATCGGCTCATTGCTTGTATTTATCGTTTATGCAAATACACAGGAGAAGATTATTCAGGCAAAGACTCACGTTATTCAAATTAAGTTTACAGACGCGCTCAGAGAAGTAGCTAAGAATAAGTATTTCTGGATTATTTCTCTTGCTTCTTGGATCGGCTTCCTTGAAACAGCCTATTCTAATATTCTTTATTGGATTTGTAACTATGGCGGTGCTTGCTCACAGGGTACATACGCTATCATTACTACCGTATACGGTAACGCTTCCCTTTGGGGTATGCTTCTTGCTCCGTTCTGTATCAGAAAATGGGGTAAGAAAAAGGTACAGATTGTTACAAACCTCTTTAACATCGCATTTATTCTTTGTATGTATCCGTTCTTTATGGGTTCTGCCAACGAAGCCGGAAACATTAAAAACTATGTAATTTGGGCAGTTCTTGCTTGTCTTTACCTTAACGGTATCGTCGGTGCATTTGCTCATATTCTTAACCCGTCTATTCAGGCAGATATTCGTGACTATCAGCAGTATAAGACAGGCGAGCGTATCGACGGTATGTTTGCCGCTGTGGCAGCTATCGGCAGCGTTATCACTCTTATCACAGCAGGTGTTCTTCCTGCACTTCAGGAGAAGTACGGTATGACAGCTGCAAGAGCCGCTGAGGTTACAAGCAACCCGGCTTTGATGTCAAGAATGCTCCCGGGTTCAAATCAGACAATTTCCCAGATGCTTACCGACCAGCTTGCAAACGGTCAGAATAACTTTACCAATGCTTCATCTGCTCTTTATGATGTAAACGGAATCTTGCTTCCGTTGCTCAAGGTATTGGTACTTGTTGCAGCTCTCGGTGCTACTCTTAATGTTATTCCGTTCTTCTTCTATGACTTGACAGAGAAGAAGCAAAAGTCTTATGTTCGTGTACTCAAGGTTCGTGCAGTATTCGAGGACTACGGTAATAACGCTATGAAGGACAAGGACATCGTAGAGATGATTGACCTTGTTAATAATGCTAAAGAAATGGCTGTTGCTACTCCTAAAGAAGTAAGCAAGGCTATGTATAAAAACGTTTCCGACAAGAAGGAACGCAAGGAAGCTAAAAAGGCTTACAGAGAGGCTCTCGAATATAACGAAGAAATCGAAGTTTCAAAGTTTGTTGTTGACGAGCTTAATAAGTTCGATTCTAACTTAGGTAAGCATAAGCTTGAGGCTTACACAAAGATTTTTGAGGCAGGTCTTGACGGAATTAAGAACACTTCTCTCGATGAGGCAAAGGCTCAGCTTGCTAAGTCAAAGGCTATGCCTAACCATACAGAGGAAGAAAAGGAAATCAGAAAGTTCTATATCGAGCTTGCTAAATCACAGATTTCTGCTGTTAAGTCATATATCAAGTTCTTTGGCTCAACAAATACATTTGAGGAACTTAGCTTCGACACAATCGAGCAGTACTTTAATCAAGAGGACGAGCTTGACGATAAGATTGCAGAGCTTGCAAAGCTTAGCCACATCGCTAAGAAGGACAAAGACACCGAAGAGTACAAGAGACTCAAGGCAGAGATTAAGAAGTACAGCGAGGAGCGTAAGCAGGTTCGTAAGCTTTCTAAGGACGAAATGGATAAGCACGCACAGTTTAACCGTGCAGCTAAGCCTTATGTTGACGCTAAGAAGCTTCTTAATCAGAATGAAAACTTCAAGCACTTCGACGAAATCGAGGCTCTCTATGAGCAGGCTAAGGAAAATGTTGCCATAACTGAAGCAAAAGAGGCTGAAGAGGAAGCAAGACTTGTTGAGGAAGAAAAGGCAGAGCTTGAACGCCGCAAGGCAGAAAAGGCTGCTAAGAAAGCTTCTAAGAAATAATTGAAAAAAATATAATTTTTAAGTAAAAGAGGTGGATTTTTTCACCTCTTTTGTTATATAATGAAATATATTTCTCGGAGGTGCGGTATGACAGTAAATGAAAAATACAGCCATTGGCTGACTTTTGACGAAAACACACGAAATGAACTTTCGTCTCTAACTGACGAAAAGGAAATTGAGGATAGATTTTATAAGGATTTGGCATTCGGAACAGGCGGCTTGCGTGGCATTATGGGTGCAGGTACAAATCGTATGAATGAGTACACCGTGGGTAAGGCAACCCTCGGGCTTGCAAAATATTTGAAAAATAAATACGACGGCGAGATAAGCGTTGCTATTGCTTGCGATACAAGGCTTAATTCTGACGGCTTTGAGTGGGATGCTGCAAGAGTGTTTGCTTCTCAAGGCATTAAAGTTTTTGCTTATCTTCAAAAAGTTCCTGTTCCTATGCTTTCCTTTGCAACGAGATATTTGCATTGTAATGCAGGCGTTATGATTACGGCGTCTCATAATCCAAAGGAATATAACGGATATAAGGTTTATGATAATACAGGTTGCCAGCTTTGTACCGATGACGCAAAAGAAGCAATGTCATATATCGAAGCCGTAGACGATTACTCAAAGATTTATGACGGCGTGTTGAATGTAGAAGAATATATTAAAAACGGAATGATTGTTGGGGTTTACGAGGAACTTTTTGAAGAATTCATCAAGGCTGTAAAAACTCAGTCCGTCTATGATAACCACAGCGAGCTTAAAATTGTATATACTCCGCTTCACGGCACGGGTAATGTCCCTGTCAGAAAGGTACTTGAGGGTAAGATTGTTTATGTTGTAAAGGAGCAGGAAGACCCTGACGGTAATTTCCCGACGGTTAAATCGCCTAATCCCGAGGACAGACAGGCTCTTACTTTGGGCATAGAGATTGCTAAAAAGAAAAATGCGGATATTGTACTCGGCACAGACCCCGATTGCGACAGAGTGGGTGTTGCTGTCAGAGATAAAAACGGTGAATATATTTTACTCACGGGAAATCAAACGGGTGCGTTGCTTGTTAATTTTGTCTTGACTATGAGAAAGGACAGCCTTAATTCTAAATCTACACTTGTTAAGACTATCGTAACATCGGATTTGGGTGCAAATATAGGAAGAAAATACGGCTTGCGTGTCGATGAAACGCTTACAGGCTTTAAGTATATCGGCGATAAGATTAATAAGTACGAAAGAACAGGCGAGCAGGAATTTGTTATCGGCTATGAGGAAAGCTACGGTTATCTTATCGGCACTCATACTCGTGATAAGGATGCAGTTGTTTCCTCTCTGCTTATTTGCGAAATGGCAGCTTGGTATAAAAATCAGGGCAAGACGCTTGTTGACGGAATTAACGAAATTTATGATGAATACGGTTATTATCTCGATTACCTCGATTCCTTTGTCCTAAAGGGTAAAGACGGTGCTGAAAAGATTTCTCGCCTTATGAGCGAATTTCGTGCAAAGGGGAACAATGCTTTTGACGGAGTCGAGAGAGTTATTGATTATTCTGTCGGTGTAGGCGATTTGCCAAAAGAAAATGTGCTAAAGTATATTTTTACCGACGGCTCTTGGATGGCTGTCAGACCAAGTGGCACCGAGCCAAAGATAAAGGTTTACTATTCAATCGTTGATGAAAACAAGGCTCAGGCGAAAACTCGTCTTGATGCCTTGAGGAATATTATTTCTTCTGTAATTAATGCGTGAGGCTTAGTATGAATGATATTAAAACCTATGTAGAAAATGTTTTACAACCTAAAATTCAAGGTGACGGGGGATGGGTAGAGTTTTCCTCGCTTGACGGGAATGAGCTTAGCCTGATTTTTCGTGGCGAATGTTCAAAATGCTTGATTTTGGATAGGTGCGTTGCTTGGATTGAGGAGCAAATTAAAAATGATTGTCATAAATCTTTGACAGTTAATCCTATTCGCAAGAAACCGTATTTTCAGGATATTTAAGGAGAAAAAACGATGGCTCATATTAAGGTTGTCAGACGCTCAATGCGTCCCGAAGAATGGACAGACTTACGCTTTGGCTGGCTTAAAAGGCATATTTATTCCTCAAAATGGGAAATTAAAAATTTAATGATTAGGGATGCCCGTCAGGTATCCGAAATGGAATTTGAATATTACAGCGACGATTACCGCCCTCTAAATAGGGGAGATATGTATTTTACTCCCGACGGCACGGCATTCATTAAGGCTGATGTTGACGTGCCTGCCGAGCTTAGAGATAAGGAACTTTGGCTGTCGCTGAAAACCGCCGCTGAAATCTGTGTTAAGATTAACGGTAAATATGTCGGCGGAGTTGACCCAAACAGAGAGCGTATGCTTTTGTCGCCGTATGTTGATACCGCAGATACGCTTCATATCGAAATGATGGGTTATAATCGCTCAAAACCCGATGATGAGCGTAATCCCGAAAGCCTGCGCGTAAGAGGCTGCCGCCAAATTTTTGAGGGCGCTTATCTTTGCACCGTTAATCACAGCGTGCAGGAGCTTGTGTGGGACTTTGAACTTCTTTTGGATGTGGCAAAATCAGAGCTTTTTAATGAGGATTACAGAGCTTTTCTTAATCGTGAGCTTGATAAGGCGATGTCTCTTATCGACTTTGAATCCGACGACCTTGACGGCTTGGCTGATGCAAAGAAATATGTGGACGAAGTAATTTATGCAAACGATACATATAAGGGTAGCGGTGATGTCGCTTTTATTGCCCATTCTCATCTTGATATAGCCTACTATTGGCGCAGAATTCACGCTGTTCAAAAGAATTTGCGTACCGTGTTAATTCAGCTTCGCCTTATGGATAGGTACTCTGACTTTAAGTATACCCATACTCAACCGTATATTTATGAAACATTGGAAAAATACTATCCCGATGTTTTCAGCGAACTTCAGCAAAAGGTTAAGAACGGTCAGTTTGAACCTGTCGGAGCTATGTATGTAGAACCTGACTGTAACATTCCGTCTGCCGAAAGCCTCATTCGTCAATGCCTTTACGGTCAGATGACTTATAAGAGAATGTTCGGCTCTTTCGTAAATAATGCTTGGCTTCCCGATGTTTTCGGTAATAGTTGGATTTTGCCGCAGATTTTCAAAAAGTGCGGTGTGGATTATTTCGTATCTAATAAGATGTCAACATGGAATGACACAAATCGTTTTCCGCATAATAACTTCATTTGGCGAGGTATTGACGGAAGCGAGCTTCTTGCCTGCGTTCCGCCCACTCATTTTATCACTTGGAATGCTCCGTCTCAAATTCAGGAAAATTGGGAAGCGTACATAGATAAGGATTTAGGCGGTCAAACTATGAATATGTTTGGCTACGGTGACGGCGGCTCAGGCTGCACCGACGAAATGATTGAGCTTATGCACCGCTTTGAAAAGCTCTCCGTTATGCCGAAATGTGAGCATATGGGCGCTGCCGAATTTTTGGAGAAAAACCTAAAGAATAATAAAAATCTTCAGGTTTGGGACGGTGAACTTTATCTCGAAATGCACCGTGGCACATTCACTACAAAGGCTGAACTTAAAAAGATAAACAGACGCCTTGAATATAAATTCCGCACCGCAGAAATGCTCGGTGTGATGAAAAATGAAAATAATCAGGATAAAATCACGGAACTTTATAAAAGATTTTTGGTTAATCAGTTTCACGATATTATCCCCGGCTCGCATATTCATCCCGTATATGAGGATGCTGTTAAGGATTATGAATATATAGAATCACAGCTCGACAGCCTTATCGGCACAGGTGATTTCTATTTTAATACTCTTAATTTTGACAGAACCTCGCTTACCTTTGTTCCTTCCAAAAACGGAAGCTCGGTGCGTTTCGGTAAAAAGGGTAATTGGATTTGTCCTAATATTCCCGCCCTTGAATCAAAAAGACTCAGAGCTTCAAAAGGCGAGTGCGACTGGTACAGCTTTGCCGACGGCGTGGTCGAAACTCCGTATTATAGAGCAGAGCTTAATCCCGACGGCTCCTTTGCCTGTTTGTTTGATAAGGAACTTTGCCGTGATTGGGCTAAGGGCGAGTTTAATAAGCTTAAACTCTATGTTGATAAGCCGGGTAATTATGATGCGTGGGATATTTTGCCTAATTATAAGGATAAACAGGCAGAAATCACCGTGTCGTCTCCGCTTGATTTCAGTCGTGCGGATAATGAATGCTTAGAACTCAAGACTGTGCTTAAAACAGAAAAATCCACCTGGACTATGTTCGTTCGCTTCTTTAAGAGGAGCAGGGGCATTGAGGTGGAAAATAATGTTGATTGGCACGAAAAACACAGACTTGCAAAGGCAGAGTTTGCGTGTAATGTTCTTACTCGTAAAGCCCTTTGCGATATAAGCGCAGGCTATATAGAGCGTGATACCCATACCAATACATCGTGGCAGCAGGCTCGTTTTGAGGTTTGCCATCATAATTGGTGCGACCTGTCAGAAACCGACGGCGGTATTGCGTTGATTAATGATTGCAAATACGGTGTAGGCTTTAAGGATAATACGATGTCGCTGTCTCTGCTTCGTGCAACCGTCAGACCCGATGTCACTTCCGATATGGGACAGCACAGCTTTTGCTATATGATTTTGCCGCACGAAAAAGATGCTGTGTCCGCAAGAATTAATAATATATCATTGGAATATAATGTTCCGCTTGTTAAAACCGATGCTGAATGGTCGCTTGAGAAATTTGAAGGATTGTTTCTTCAGGCGGCAAAATTCAGCGAGGACGGCACAATGATTGTTCTTAGACTTAGTGAGCAGAATGGCTCTCGAGGAAGTATTAAGCTTCCGTTTGAAGCTACCGTTCTTGATATGCTTGAACGAGAGCAATATAAGACGGATGTTATTGATTATTCGCCGTTTGAAATTGTAACTCTCGGAATAAAAAGAGATTTGTAACAGTTGGATTTTACAGTCCTATTTTGAGGAAGAAAAATGAAATTATCACAGGATGCAAAAAAATTAATATCGCTCTTGCATTCTGCGGGGTATAAGGCTTATGCCGTCGGCGGTTGCGTCAGGGACTCGCTTATGGGGGCAGAGCCTAAGGATGTGGATATAACCACTTCGGCACTTCCCGAGCAGACGGAGCAGGTTTTGCAGTCTGCCGGTATCAGGTTTATTGAGACAGGCTTGAAGCACGGCACAATCACCGCATTAGTTAATCATATCCCGTATGAGATAACCACTTTTCGTACTGACGGCGAATATAAGGATAATCGCCACCCTGAAAGGGTTTGCTTTGTCAGCAGTATCGAGGAGGATTTGGCTCGCCGTGATTTCACCGTTAATGCTATGGCTTATAACGATGACGAGGGACTTGTCGATTGCTTTGGCGGTAGGGAAGACTTAAATTTAGGTATAATTCGCTGTGTGGGTGATCCCGATATTAGATTTAACGAGGACGCTCTGCGTATAATGCGTGCGCTCAGATTTTCCTCTGCTTTGGGCTTTGATATTGAAAAAAATACGGCAAAGAGTATTTTTGATAATAAATCCCTGCTGTCTAATATCGCAGTTGAAAGGGTTTATGTTGAGCTTGTTAAGCTTCTTTTGAGCGACTCCTGCGACAAAGTCCTGTTGAAATATAAGGAAGTAATCGCACAGGTCATTCCCGAGCTTGTGCCGTCCTTTGATTGCAAACAGAACAGTCCGTGGCATATTTGGGATGTCTATACCCACAGCGTTAAATCCGTAGCTGTTGCGCCAAAAAAGGATTATATCCGACTTGCAATGCTTCTTCACGATTCGGGTAAGCCGTTTGTCAAAAAGACGGATTCCCACGGTATCGACCATTTTAAGACGCACCCGACGGTCAGCTACGATATTGCCTGCACCGTGCTTAAACGGTTAAAGGTAAGCCGTGAGGTTTATGATAAAACTACTTTACTTGTAAAAATTCACGATGAACATATCTATCCCGACCCCGTGAGTATTAAGCGTTGGCTGAAGCTTCTCGGTGAGGATATGACGCTTGATTTTATAGATGTTAAAACAGCGGATATGCTTACTCATAACCCCGAAAAAGTGCGTGATACCTGCGTTTCTCTCGAAGTTACACGAAAAATGTGCGAGCAGATTATTAATTCAAACGAGCCGTATAAGCTTTCACACCTTGCAGTAAACGGTGACGATTTGATTAAGCTTGGATACAAGGGCAGCGAAATTAAACACGAACTTGACCGCTTGCTTGACAGAGTGATTGAGGATAAAAATTGTAATAATAAAGAGTATTTGATTTCTCTTGCAGATAAAAAAGCCTTTTGAGCATTTGCTCAAAAGGCTTTTGACTGTTAATATAGTTTTTGAAAAATTTTTTTATCTTGTATAGAACAGCGTTTCTCTCGGTGTTTTTGAAAATCTGTAAACAGACAGCTCAATGCCAAGCGCTAAGTAAATACAAAGCGACGAGCTTCCTCCCGCAGAAAACAGCGGAAGCGTAATACCTATACACGGAAGAAGCGACAGCTCCATTCCGACATTAACCAGTACCTGTGCAAACAGCATTACCGCAATTCCCGCACACATTAAATATCCTGCGTTGTCTTTTGCACGCATTCCTATGTTTATCATTCTTAAAATCAAAAATGATAACAGCAACAGCACTGCACAAACTCCGACAAATCCGAATTCCTCTGCGGCAACGCTCAGTACCATATCGCTCTCGTTTACGGGTACGGCACCGCTTTGCGTCATTCCTCCTTGCAAAAAGCCTTGACCGAATAATCCGCCCGAACCCATTGCAATTTTTCCGTTAGTCTGCTGATACATAGCGTCTGCATATTGCTCGGGATAAAATAAAGCAATGATTCTTTGTCTTTGAATACCGCTGATTATTCCGGTTTTCCATGCAAGCACAAAGCTTACAAATATTGCACAAAATCCTGCAATAAAGTATCCTACATTAACCCTTGCAAAAAACAGCATTCCTATAAACATAATCAAAAAGATTAACGCAGAGCCTGCGTCACCCGTCAGCACAACTAAGCCTACCGGTATCGCTCCGTGAATAACAAGCGGAATAATCGTCTTGATTTTGTTAATCTTGTCTCTTACTAAATCCAAATGGTAGGAAAATGAAATTATGAATCCTACCTTTAACAGCTCCGACGGCTGAAAATAAAACACTTTTAGGTCTATCCAGCATTTTGAGTCGGGTCGTGCAGGCGGTGCAACACCGAAAAACAATGTAAATATCATTAAACCTACACAGCCTGCCGCAATTATCGGCCAAAATTTAGAAATAGATTCGTAGTCAATATTCGATATAAATATCGCAACTATCAAGCCACCTAAGACCGATACAATCATTGTTCTTACATCGCTTGATATAACTTGTCCTGTTTTCAGCGAGGAATATGTGGCACTGTAAACACAGATAAGTCCGTAAACGGATGCTGCTATTGCAGTAAAGAGCGTAAAAAAGTCGGTGCCTTTTAACAGCGTCAGAATATTTTGTCGCTTTTCGGGCGGCTGATATGTAGATATATCGCTCATTTTATTCCTCCCTTAATGTAATATATGTATTATATTATTTATTTTCTTTTTTTTCAATATAAATATATAATTTTATTGTTGGAATGTTTCTCTTTATGTGTTATAATCATCTTGTTATCAATATTGGAGGGCGTTATATGTTAAGTGATATTGAAATAGCTCAGAATGCACAGATGAAAGATATTACCGAAATAGCTTCACAGCTCGGTATATCTGCCTCAGAACTCGAACCTTACGGTCATTATAAGGCAAAGATTTCCGATAGCGTAATGTCACGCCTTGAGGATAAACCGGACGGTAAGCTTGTTTTGGTTACTGCCGTTAATCCTACACCTGCGGGCGAAGGAAAAACTACGGTTTCTATCGGCTTGGGTGAGGCAATGAATAAAATCGGTAAAAAAGCTGTTGTCGCTCTCAGAGAGCCGTCACTCGGACCTGTTTTCGGTATTAAGGGCGGTGCGGCAGGAGGCGGATATTCTCAGGTTGTACCTATGGAGGATATCAATTTGCATTTCACCGGTGATATGCACGCCATTACTTCTGCAAATAACCTGATGTGTGCCATGCTTGATAATTCAATTCAGCAGGGCAACGAGCTTAATATTGATTCGCGCAGAATACAGGTAAAAAGATGCCTTGATATGAACGACAGAGCGCTCAGAAATATAATTTCATCTCTCGGCGGTACTATTAACGGCGTACCTCGTGAGGACCATTTCTGTATCACCGTTGCCAGCGAGGTAATGGCTGTTTTGTGCTTGAGTAAGGACTTGTTCGACCTAAAGGAAAGATTGGGCAATATCTTGGTTGCCTACACATATGACGGTCAGCCTGTTTATTGTAAGGATATTAAAGCTAACGGTGCAATGACCGTTTTGTTAAAGGAGGCTATTAAGCCTAACCTTGTTCAAACCTTGGAAAACACTCCTGCAATTATGCACGGCGGACCTTTTGCAAATATTGCGCACGGCTGTAACAGCGTTCGTGCCACAAAGGCTGCATTGAAGTTAGCAGATTATGCAATCACGGAAGCAGGCTTCGGTTCGGATTTGGGCGCAGAAAAATTCCTTGATATTAAATGTCGCTTTGCACAGCTTGCTCCGTCCTGTATAGTTCTCGTTTCAACCGTTCGCTCTATGAAATATAACGGCGGTGTTGCAAAGGATGAATTAAAGCAGGAGAATTTAGAGGCTCTTAAAAAGGGCAGTGCAAACCTCGGTGCGCATATTGATAATCTTAAAAAGTTCGGCGTTCCTGTTGTTGTCGCAATTAATCATTTCTATGCAGACACACAGGCTGAAATTGATTATATCGAGCAGTATTGTAAGGACAGAGGCGCAGACTTTGCCGTTACAAAATGCTTTGCCGAGGGCGGAGCAGGCTCAATCGAACTTGCCGAAAAGGTTGTTGAGGCTTGTGAAAAACAAAATAACTTTCATTGCCTTTATGATATTGATATGCCGCTTTATGATAAAATCGAGACTGTTGCCCGTGAAATCTATGGCGCAGACGGTGTAGATTATACCAAGCAGGCAAAGGCTTCACTTGATGAATTTATTAAGCTTGGTGCTGACAAAATGCCTGTTTGTATGGCAAAAACTCAGTATAGCCTTTCAGATAATCCATCTCTTCTCGGTAGGCCTCAGGGCTTTAGAATAACCGTTTCGTCAGCGTCTCTTTCTAACGGTGCAGGCTTTGTTGTGTGCCAAACAGGCTCGATTATGACTATGCCGGGTCTTTCAAAATCACCTGCCGCATATCGTATTGATATTGACGAAAACGGAAATACGGTGGGACTTTTCTGATGACTGAATTTGTTAGTAAAAGCTATGAGGACACCTTGCAAAAGGCTGCTTCGTTTGCAAAAATATGCCCTAAGGGAACTGTTATCGGTTTTCTCGGAGGGCTTGGTATGGGCAAAACCGCATTTACCTCCGGCTTTGTAAAAGGTTTGGGGATAAATGCCGATGTTTCGTCTCCCACCTTTGCTATTTGTAACGAGTATATCGGTGAAAACGATAAAGTCTATCATTACGATATGTATCGAATCGATTCTTGGGATGACCTTTATTCGACAGGCTTTTTCGATTATTTGGAAACCGATGCTTATATCGTTGCAGAGTGGAGCGAAAATATATTCGGAGCGCTTCCCGATGATGCAGTAATTATCGAGATTGAAAAGCTTTCCGAGAACGAAAGACATTTTATAATCAAGCATAAGTATGATTATAAAGAGGAGGATTGAATGATACTTTCTCTTGATTCGTCTGCCGTTACTGCCTCCGTGGCATTGACCGACGGCGATAAGGTAATAAAAAGTGAATTTGTAAATTCAGGCTTAACGCATAGCGAAACGCTGATGCCTATGATAAAAAATGTTATGGTCGGTCATAGCTATGATGAGCTTGACGGTATAGCAATAACGGCGGGTCCGGGTTCGTTTACAGGGGTAAGAATCGGTGTTGCAACGGTTAAGGGACTTGCGTTTAATAATGACATTCCTTGCTATTCTGTTTCCACGCTTGAGGCGATTGCATATAATTTTGCAGATGAAGATACGGTTGTTTGTGCCGTAATGGATGCAAGAAGAATGCAGTTTTATAACGCTCTCTTTCGTGTCGAGAACGGCGTTGTAAGCCACATTTGTGATGATAGAGCAATTTCTCTCGACGATTTAAGAAAAGAGCTTTCAGAGTACGACAAGGTCGTTGTAGCAGGCGACGGTGCAAAGCTTTGCATTGAGGGCTTGGCTCTTGATAATTGTATTCTTGCAGATGACGAGCGTGTTTATCAAAACGCAGTTTCTGTTGCAGCCGCCGCAAAAAATATTAAACCAATTTCTCCAAAGTCACTAATGCCCGTTTATTTGAGGCTTAGTCAGGCTGAGAGAGAATTAAAATTAAAAAAATAAGGAGAACATTATGTTAGTATTAGGTTCAGACCACGCAGGCTTTCCGCTTAAAGAAGCAATTAAGGCTCACCTTGAGGAGCAGGGAGTAGATTATATTGATGTCGGTTGCTATTCTCCGGAGAGATTTGATTATGCTATCTCCGCACAAAAGGCTTGTGATAAGGTTGTTTCGGGTGAAGCAGACCTTGCTGTCCTTTGTTGTGGTACAGGTGTCGGAATTTCAATGGCTGCAAATAAGGTAAAGGGTATCCGTGCTTGCTGCTGCAGCGATTATTTCAGCGCAAAATATACAAGACTTCATAACGATGCAAACTGCCTTTGTATGGGCGACAGAGTTATCGGAGCAGGTACAGCCTGTGAGCTTGTTGATGTGTTTATTAATACCGAATTTGAGGGCGGCAGACATCAGGCTCGTGTTGAGCAGATTATGGCTATCGAAAACGGCGAAAAATTATATTAAAAATTATTAATTCAAACGGTGTAGCGTTGCTATGCCGTTTTTACTTTTATATAAATAAAAAATCCACAGAAGCAATCCGTGGATTTTTGAATTGTAATATTAAATTTGTAGGTTTCTTATGACCATTTAAGTGCTTTGATACTAAAGCCGAGCGAAGGATCAAGCTTGTTTCTTTGAACTACCGCAACTACTTTTGAAATGCTTCCGGCAGCCTCAACTTTTGCCGTTACCTTGTAGTAATTGTTGTTTCCGAGTGCTTCGATTGATGTAAGAGAAACCTTTTGTCTCTCAGCCTCTCCGTCGGGAATGGTAAAGGTGTCGCTTGCGGTGTTGTATGTAATGTCAGCGTTACCCTTTGAGTCGTTGCAGTTCGTTTTGAAGTTTACAACGGTTTGACCGAAATACTTGAATAAGTCAAGCACGATTGTACCGCTTGCAAACGCTGTTGTGTTAAGTCCGTCTCTTTGTGACATCCAAATAGCAACATGAGAAGCTATGTCGGTAGGTACACCGTCTGCATTCTCGTAGTTTGCATTGTAAAGATAAGGTACTTCAAGCATTTGCTTTAATATGTTTTGGTCCTCGGCGCTGAATTCAACAGGGTCGCCCTTGGCACTTGTTGTAGGTACTTTGTCGTCCTTAACATCCTTAGTGGTGACTTCACTTGCCGTTGTTCCTTCATTACCCTTGCGTTTCATTGTTGTGGTTGTTCCGCTTGGTTTTTTGGCGTGCTTTGTTACTTTTCTGGTAACGGGTTTTCCGTCTTCATTTGTTACGGTTTCTCCGTTTTCGTCGGTGACAACCTCTGTCTCTTCGTCACCGCTTTCGTCATCACCGTCAAGGTCATAAACATCCTCGTTACCACCTAAACCGACAGTTTGAGAAGCGTCTGCGTCATCATCTGACTTTTTAGAGCATCCAATCATAGCAGCAGATATAACAACTACAACTGCCAGAAATACTGCAATAGCCTTTTTCATAATAATACCTCTTACTACATTTATACTATAAATCAATTATATATTTTTACATTCTTTTTGTAAATAGACAAGATGTAAATAAATTATATAATTTATATTTCTGTAATAATGTTCACTTTTAATTCACAACTTGTTGTTAATGTGGTAGTATATTATTATTGAAGGTGATTTTATGAAAAATGCTAAAGCCTCCGCCTTTGCCGGAGTTATATCCGCACTCAGCGTTGTTTTGCTGTTCTTGGGTGCTGTCAGCGTTTCGCTGTCGTATGTTTTGCCTATTGCCACGGGTTTGCTGATGATTTTGCTTTTGGAATCCGTGTCGGTTAAGTCTGCTGTGCTTACTTATTTTTCCACTTCGTTTTTAGCATTTATTCTTTTGGGCGGTAAGGAATCGGTGCTGTTTTATATTATGTTTTTTGGCTATTATCCGATACTCAGAATAAAGCTTTCAAAAATTAAGCCAAAGCCGATAAGATTGCTGATAAAGCTTGTGATTTTTAATATCGCTATGGCAGGCATTCAGCTTATTTTGATTTATGTTTTCGGTATACCGTTTGATAACATGTTCGGCAAAATCGGCATAACGCTGTTCTTTGTTGCGCTTAATGTAATATTCATTTTGTACGATTATACCTTTGATTTGCTCGTTTTGATTTATAACAGTAAACTAAAAAGTAAAATTTCAAAAGTCATTAAATAATTAAGTCCAAAAAACGACACCCACCGTTGAATTTCGGTGGGCTTTTGTTTATAATGTAATCGAGGTGATGATATGTTGACACAAATACTTTTAATTGTTTGCGTGATATTGCTTGTTATATTGATTGTACTTACATTGCACGGCTCTAAATCGGACGGCTCACAGCGACTTGAGGAGCTTTCTCGTCAGATGTCGGAGCTTACAGAAAAAAATTATCAACAGCAAATAAGCATCCTTGAAACTCTTAATCAAAATAATGCACAACAGACGGAAGCAGTATCAAGAGCAGTTAATTCAATGCAGGAAAGTAATGAAAAAAAGCTCGATTTAATGCGTGAAACGGTTGACGAAAAGCTCTCAAGCACTCTGAATAAAAGACTTAATTCGTCGTTTGAACAGGTTTCAAACCAGCTTAACAGCGTGTATAAATCCTTGGGCGAAATGAAAGAGCTTTCCGATGGCGTGGCAGGTCTGAACCGTGTGCTGTCCAATGTCAAAATCAGAGGCACTTGGGCAGAAGCACAGCTCGGTAATATTCTTGAACAAATAATTCCCGGTATGTACGAGCAGAATGTTGTTACTAATCCGAAATATAACGGTAGGGTAGAGTTCGCTGTTAAAATTCCTAATTCCGAAAATGACGAGGTTATCTATCTTCCTATTGATTCAAAGTTTCCTATGGAGGATTATTCAAGGCTTGTTTCTGCCGGTGAAGCAGGGGATACGGCAGGCGTTGAGCAGTCAAGAAAGGCACTTGAAGTACGAGTTAAAGAGGAAGCAAAGGCAATTAAAAATTATATTGCAGAGCCGTATACCACTCCTTTTGCGGTTATGTATCTTGCGACCGAAGGACTTTATGCCGAGGTTATGAATAATAAAAATGGTCTGCCCGATAAACTCAGGTCTATGGGTATTTTGATTGCAGGACCGTCCACAATTACCGCATTGCTTAATTCCTTACAGCTCGGCTTCAGTACAGTAGCAATCAATAAAAAGGCTAATGAGGTGTTTAAGATTTTGGGCAACGCAAAGAAACAGTATGATATGTTCGGCGACTTGCTTATCAAAGCGAAGAAAAAAATCGACGAGGCAGGCTCGACTATCCAACAGGCACAAAAGCGTAACGACATTATCCAAAAAAACCTGAAATCCGTAAACTCACTCGACAGTACCGAAGTGAATTATCTCGACTAAATTTTAATTTGTTTTAGATAACTTTGATTTTTTACTAAAAAAACCGTAAGCTTAACGCTTACGGTTTTTTGCATTATTGAATTATCTCTTGATGTCGTCCCACTTAACGCCGTCAATCTGGAACAAATCGTCAAACTTGTAAACGTTTGTCTCTTCCTTGGTGTGGCTTGGATACCAAACCTGTGCGAAGAACGGATTTGTTCTTGCGATGTTGTCGTAATCCCACTGCTTCTGCGGAATGTAGCATTCAGGACACCAGTGACCGCCGAGAAGAATAAGAGCAGGTGAAGCCTCAAATTCAGCACCGCAGTAACCGCACTTCCACTTGAGCTTTGTAGCCATATCGCCCTTAGTCATTGTTTCGCTGAGGCACTCACCGCCACGGAACTTAGCAGCCTGCTTCATATCCTCGATGTCAAGCTCTGATTCAGGCTTTGTCTCATCATAACCGTGGTCAAGCTTGTAGTTTTCAGCGTCCTCAGTCTTCTTGTTGAACTTTCTGATTTCAAAGTCTTCCCACTTTGAAGGAATCTTAGTCCAATCCTCATATGTACCGTAGTAAGCAGAGAGTCTTGTTTGATTCTTTGTTGCAACCCAGTCAAGAGTACCGAAGTCTTTAGTCATAGCAATCTTCTTCATGAATGGCTTAGCGCAAGCAGCAACAAGATTCTTTGGAAGGTATCTTGGTATTTTGAAGTAGAATTCAACATGATCAGCAAGTCTGTTGAAGTAATCCTGAACAGGGAGGTTCTCTCTGAAGTGGAGGAATTCTTCAAGCTTGTCACCGTCAGCATAGAACTGACCGTGGAAGTTCTTTGTGATAAACCAGTTAGGCTCGAAGAGCTTTTCAGGGCCTGCAAGACCGAGAGTACCGAGAAGGAGACACTCAAATTCATAGTTAGAAATTCTGTACTGCTCACCTGAACCGATGTTGAAGAAGTGATTCCAAAAGCCGTTATCGAGTGTGCCTTTTTCGTCCTCGAGAACAAGGTTGCACATAAGACGACCTGAATCCTCAACAGTACACCACTCAAGAACACCGTTAATCGGTACGTGGAACATAATTGGATCCATATTCTTGAGAATGTTTGGATAAAGGATACCTGACTGACGCATTACAACCCAGTTCTTGATACCGCTTTCAACGAATACACGCTCTGCAACTGCCTTAGAAATTGCATAGTGGTCATAGATAGAAATTTTAATCGGGTCACCGCATCTGCCCCAGTGGATAGGATAGTTTCTGCCGCCTGTTTCAGCAACAGTACCGATGTATGCAACCTTAATGTCATCAGCATTTGGCTGAGCCAAAACTGCCTTACAGATGTTCTGAGCAGCGCCGATGTTTGTCTTTTGAGTTCTGTATGGCTTCCAGTCAGCTGTCGGAGATACCATACCGCCGATATGAAGAACATAGTCAGAGCCTGTTACACCCTCAAGAATTGAATCATAGTCGCCGAGGTCACCCCATACGATTTGAACATTTGGCTTAGCCATAAGGTCCTTGAGCTTTTCTTCGTTCTTAGGGCTTTTTCTTGCGAGCATCTTAATGTTGATTTCATTTGGATGCTTGAGCATTTCCTGTACAGCAGCCCAACCCATGTTACCGGTACCGCCGGTAAGGAATACTGTTTTCTTTGCCATTTTATTTCCTCCTTAAACAGCAACGCTCGACATGCGAGCAAAATATTTCGTATTTAATTATAAACTATTTCTAAACAAAATACAATACTTATTTTAATAATTTTACGGTTGACTTTGTAATGTATTTGTAGTATGATTATTACACAGAAAATGAACATGCGTTATCAAGAGTGATTGAGGGAACGGCCCGTTGAAATCACAGCAACCTGCTTTGACAGTAAGGTGCTAATACCGTCGGTATTACCGAATGATGAGTTTCAGCATACGGTACAGTATCGTATGCTTATTTTTTTAGTATTAAGTAAAAGAGGATATAGATTATGTCAAAGTTTTTGTTTACAAGTGAATCTGTAACTAAGGGACATCCCGATAAAATTTGCGACCAGATTTCTGACGCAATTCTCGACGCAATGCTCGAGCAGGACCCAATGAGCCGTGTCGCTTGCGAAACCACCTGCACAACGGGTCAGGTTCTCGTAATGGGCGAAATCACAACTAAGGCGGATGTTGATATTACATCAATAGTTCGTAAGACTATAATTGACATCGGTTATGATGATGCAAAGAAAGGCTTTGACGGCAATACCTGTGCCGTTTTGACTGCTCTTGACCATCAGTCTCCCGATATTGCTATGGGCGTTGATAAGTCATATGAACTTAAAAATAATGAGGACGACGAGGACAACCTTAACGGTGCAGGCGACCAGGGTATGATGTTCGGTTATGCTTGCAATGAGACCGAGGAGCTTATGCCTCTTCCTATTTCTCTTGCTCATAAGCTTGCGTTGAAGCTTACAGAGGTTAGAGAAAACGGAACTCTTCCTTATCTCTACTCAGACGGTAAAACTCAGGTTACTGTTGAATACGATGACGGCAAGCCGGTTAAGGTTACAGCTGTTGTAGTTTCATCACAGCACAGCGCAGATGTTGAACTCGAGCAACTCAGAAAAGATATTATCGAAAAGGTAATTAAGACAACAGTTCCCGCAGAGCTTATGGACAAGGATACCGTATTTTATGTTAATCCGACAGGCCGTTTTGTTATCGGCGGACCTATGGGTGATTCGGGTCTTACCGGCAGAAAGATTATCGTTGATACATATGGCGGATACGCTCGTCACGGCGGCGGTGCTTTCTCGGGTAAGGACCCTACAAAGGTTGACCGTTCCGCAGCATATGCCGCAAGATGGGTTGCTAAGAATATCGTTGCAGCAGGTCTCGCCGATAAGTGCGAGGTTGAACTTGCTTACGCTATCGGCGTTGCAAAGCCTGTATCAATTATGGTTGACACTTTCGGCACAGGTAAGAAGTCTGATGACGAAATCAGCGAAATCGTTAATAAGGTATTTGACCTTCGCCCTTATGCAATTATTAAGGCTCTCGACTTGAGAAAGCCGATTTATAAGAATGTTGCCGCTTACGGTCATATGGGCAGAGAGGACCTTGATGTTTCTTGGGAAAGAACAAATAAGGTTGACGAAATTAAAAAGTATATGTAATTAAAATACGATAAAATCCGCATCTTTATTTGGTGCGGATTTTCTTGAATGTCAGATTTAGATTTATATGCAGAGGTTGATTTTTCAACTGCGAGTATTTATGGAATTTTACGAATTTTTTGAAAAGCTTGTGTCATATGTGCCTGCTGATTTTCAACAGTTAAAAACTGCTTGTGAAAATATTTTACCTTGGCTTTTCGGACTTTTGACTGTTACTACTTCTTTTGCAGGGCATTTTATGCATAAGGTGTGGAATATATTTTTCTTTTTCGGTATAGGCTTTTTCGTGCCTCTTTTTGCTTCCTTTGTAATTCTTAAACCGACAGGTGCTTTCTTTTGGGTTCTTGTTTTATTGTCTGCGGTAATAGGAGTTTTGTGTGCAGTTTATTCGCATAAGTTGCATAAAACAAAACTTTTTATAACTACTCTGTTGATGGTATATATTGCCGTTTCGGGTTATCTTTTGGGACTGGGAAAGGGAATAGCCGTTCTTTTTGGAATTATCGTTGCTGTTATTGCGGCGTTACTTGCAGCTAAATATAAGTACCTTGCGGTAATCGTAACAACTGCATTTTCGGGTTCAATGATGTTTTGGGATATGATAGAATCGCACTTTGAGTTTAATCATAATTTGTCTATGATTTTTGCAATAGTAATGGGCTTTTGCGGTCTTTTGTGCCAATGTGTTGTTGAGAAAAAAGAACTCAAAGAAACTTATGAGCATATAAAAGAAAATGCTGACAAGGTTAAGGAAAAAGCGTCCTTGTCGAAAGATAAAAAATAAAGCGCATAAATTAAAAAGGTCGGTGATTGTTCTTTATGAATAATCATCGACCTTTTCGTTTTATAATAACTTGTCTTTTTCTACTGCCTTGTCAACGGCGTTGTGTATAGCCGCTTCAAAGCCGTCGTGCTGTAATGATGTTACAGCTTCAATTGTCGTTCCGCCGGGTGAGCATACCTTGTCAATTAAGGCATAAGGATGTTCCTCAGACTCCAATATCATTTTCGCACTTCCCAAAACAGCCTGTGCCGCAACTTTCAGCGCAATGTCTTTTTTCATTCCGTGCTTAACGCCTGCTCTTGCAAGCTCGTCTATGAACATATATGCAAGTGCCGGTGTGCAACCGCCGATAACTCCAAAAAGAGGGAAGTAGCTCTCCTCAAGATATATAACCTCACCGACCGAAGTAAATATTTTTTCGGTCAGAGCCTTGTCCTCGTCTGTAGCGTAAGCATTGGCAGTATATGCACAAATTGCTTCGCCAACCTTTGCGTTAATGTTAGGCATTACACGGATAATTTTCGCTTTTGATGATAACGGCTCTGCTATATAATCCGTTGTCTTGCCTGCCGCTATGGAGATGAGAAGCGGATTTCTTTCCTTTACCGCCTTGCTTATTTTTTCAAGAACCGAAAGTAATACATTCGGCTTTACGGCGAGAATAACAATATCGCTTTTGTTTACAACATCGTTTTCGTTTACGCAGGCATTTATTTCGTACTGTGACTTCAGCTTTGAAACGGCAGGGGAGTAAATATCAAAAACATTTATTTCATTCTCCTTTACCGTTTTACTGCTCAAAAGTCCCGAAAGTATAGCACCTGCCATATTTCCGCATCCGATAAATCCGATAGACATAATATCACCTGTTTAACTTCCTGTATTTTTCTTTGGTGGCTGCTCCGCCCCTTATGTGCCGTTGCTCTTTGTTTTCCTTTAGCACTCGGGCAACCTTGCTTGCAAGAATAGGCGAGGTTTGAGCCAACCTTTTTGTAACATCAATATGCACAGTGCTTTTGCTGATTCCGAATGTTGCAGCCGCCTGCCTTACGGTGGCTTTGTTGCTTGCTATGTATTCTCCCAGCATCTCACATCTGTCTTGAACATTTTTGGTCATATTAACTACTCCTTTGTAATTAATATGACCAAGCTTATCCGTCTATTACTTAATTATTTTTCGATGATTGCGATGTGACGTCCTCAAAAATCTGTGAAATAGATTTTGTTTGAATCCTGTCTACTCTCTTGTAGGTGCTTGATGATTCCTGACTTTCATCTGTATCAAGTCCCGCTTCTTTAATTGCAATCATAGTAAGTTCATTCTTGTTTACCTTTATTTTATAGGTAACGGTACTGTCACTTGACGGGTTTGAAAGTGTAAGCTCGTCGCCCTTTACCGAATAATCACCTGTGTATGAAAATGTGCTGAAAAAGCTTTCATAAGTGCCGTTCTCTTTGAACTCATATGCGCTTGTGCGAGCCTCGTTCTGCCATTTTCCGATAATTCTTTCCTCGTTTGAAACAACAATGCTTCTTATAACCTTTGCAGGGCTTTCCTGCTTAACGGCACAGTAAATACCTGTCGGCACAACTATTGCAAGAACAATGCATATAACTATTGCCAAAACTACTTTCAACTTTGAGTTGCCTGACTTTTTGCTCATATTACTTCAAACCTCTGCTCTTTAATAATTTGTCAATCTTATCCGAATTGTCGAGAAGTGATGATACGGAAAGGTCGTGGTTGATGGTGTCAAGGAAGTATGCAAGATACTTTGAAAGTTCAACACTTTCGTACCAGTCACGGCTTAGAAGCTCCTCCGGTTGATAAATACCATTTGTGGTAAATACCTTCTCAAATACGCCCTCCTCGTTTGCTTTGTCGAATATTTCAAGTCCGTTGCAGAAAAGGCCGAATGCGGTGCAGACGAAGATTCTCTTTGCTTTAAGCTCCTTGAGCTTTCTTGCAACCTCAAGCATACTTTCGCCTGAGCTTATCATATCATCAACGATGATGATGTCCTTGCCCTCAACGCTGTCACCGAGATACTGATGAGCAACGATAGGGTTTCTTCCGTTTACAACTCTTGTGTAGTCTCTTCTCTTGTAGAACATACCGAGGTTTACTCCGAGCTGTGTTGCAAAGTAAATACATCTGTGCATTGCACCCTCGTCAGGAGAAATAACCATAAGGTGGTCGGGGTCGATGATAAGGTCATCAACGCTGTTTACGAGAGACTTAATCATTTGATATGTAGGCATTACATTTTCAAATGATTTGTGAGGAATTGAGTTTTGTACTCTTTGGTCGTGAGCATCAAATGTAATAATGTTTTCAACTCCTAATGCAGTAAGCTCCTGTAATGCCATTGCACAGTCGAGAGATTCACGGGAGGATCTCTTGTGCTGTCTGCCCTCATAGAGCATAGGCATAATTACATTGATTCTCTTTGCTTTACTTGATGCTGCCGAGATAACTCTCTTTAAGTCTGAGAAGTGGTCATCCGGAGATTTAGGAACCTCCTTGCCGTACATATTGTAGGTTACGCTGTAATTAAAGCAGTCAACCAAAATGTAAAGGTCATAGCCTCTGATTGTGTCGTTAATTACTGCTTTACCCTCACCGCTGCCGAAACGAGCGACTGTGGTATCAATGAGATAATTGTCTCTCTGATAGCCGTAAAAGGCAATGTTTTCCTTGTGACTGCGGATTTGATCCTCTCTCCACTTAACAAGGTACTTGTTGATTTTCTCTGCAAGTGCTTCTGTTCCCGGTAAGGCAATTATACCCAGCGGTCCGTAAGGGATTGTTTGTACTTCTTCTGCTGTGATTCTTGGCATTTTGATGCTCCTCTCTGATTTGTATATACATTTTACAACATTTTACCGCAAAAATAAACCGTTTACTGACAAATTCCTTATAGATATTTTACAATTATATCTTATGAAATTTATATAATATAAACAAATTTAATTTTTTCGCTTTCTTTTTATCATTTCAATCACAATCAAAACGACTAAAGCACCTGCACTTATTAATGCACCTTGCCAGATGCCGTTCGGACTGTATTTTAACTTAATCGTATGCTCGCCCTGAGTAATCGGAATGATAAGCTGGCAGGTGTCGGTGTCGCTCATTTCTTTTCTGCCCTTGCCCAATGCCTCGGGAGTTACCTGCTGTGAGTCAACATACACCTTCCATCCGCTGTCATATGGAATTGATGTGTAAATATATCCGTTATATCCTGCGTTTATTGTACCCTCAAGCTTCGTGTCGCTGAGCTTTGTTACATCAAACTGGCACTCCTTTAGTGTATCATATGCGCTTTGAAGAACATCGTTGTCTATGCTGTATGCGTAAACGTTCAGCGAAGCACCGCCCTCGTCCGAGCCTGCAAGGTCGAGAGAAGCCTTGATTTGTTCGCCTGCTTTGTGGTAGCCGAGGTCGTAAATATACGGTTGCTCAATGTTTTGGTTAGCAGATTCCTCGCCCTTGTCCCAATAATAATTTACATTCTTTATTGCGTCCGATTTAATGTAAATGTAGACATTTGAATCGGTCTGAGCCTCAAAGGTAACATCAATGCTTCCCGAGCCTGTTGTCGCTATCGGGTATATGCCGTTTTCCGTAATGTCCTCACAGACTGACGAAATTGTCTGCGTGCCTGTGTATTTGACAGGAACAAATACATTGCTTACACCTGCGGCTTTGTCAATCAAATCCTCCTGAACATCAAACGGGTTACCCTCCGAGTTGTCCCAATTCTTTACTTCTTCGCTTACCTCAAATCCGATAGGCAAGAAATATCTGTTTTCGTAAATTTCCGTTTCCTTTGAATCCTGCGTGGTGTAAATGTGCTTAAAGTATATCGGCGATAGGTCTTGCGTGCTTCTCGCTTTGATAAGATACTTTAATCCGTACATCATATTGTAAACAGGGGTTTGCGGATTATAGGTGTATGAGTTGATTCTGTTGCCGTATAAGCCGAGAGAATACTGACATTGACTGTAATTTTCATATGCCATTGATGAAAATACGCTCATTCCGTTGTAGCCGTAAATGCAGGGGTCCATTCTCGTTTTGAGGTCGGTCAGCTCCGTTCTGTAAAACCCGTCATCGTTGTCGTCAAGATATTTTGTCGCTTGCTTGTAGGTTGGCAAATTATCTGTGTACGGCGTTTGCGGTACGCTGAATTTATATGCGGTACAGCCGCAAATTAATGATTCGGAGAATACTAAACAAATCAAAGCAAAGCTTAAAAATGTTTTTGATGCTTTCTTTTCTCTGATAATCAAAAGCATACAGGTCCAAATTATTATCAACGCTATCGAAAGATAGATTGTAAATGAGGTCATTTTGTTTGTTTGATATTTTTGAAGTAAAATTACTATTCCTACCTCTATTAAACCAACTGTCATTATATCCTTGTATTCAATATCCTTTATTCTCAAAAATGCCTTGTATGCCATTGTCAGGAATATGAACACATACATAAACGAATATCTAAACGGTAAGTCGTTCGGCATATGAAAGCCGTGCCAAATGTAATCCGCACAGTTGTTATCAAAACTGAACACGAAGAACACAAGCATAATTACATATGATGCCTTTTCTTTTATGCTTATCTTTCTGTTGATTAAATATAAAGGCATTAAAAGCAGGGGTAAAATACCGCAGTAGATGTTAGGAAGCACATCATCGCCCGAGGAACGAATTGTAGCTTCAAGTCCTGCCAAATGCGAAGTGAACAGATTTAATAAGTCAAAATATCCCTTCATTTCGTTAGGAAATGTGCCGGAGGTTGCGGAACTGTTTTGTAAGATATTGTAAATAGGGAGCAGGAAGAATGCACAAAGAGCGCCTGCCAAAAGCGAATATAACGCAAATTGTAATCCGCTGCCCAAAAATCTGTTGTTAAGAATTGCTTTTAAGCCGTTTGAGTTTTCGTCAAGCGTGCTTCTTTTGCTGAACATATCGTATTTTGAAAAGTAGTAAATGAGAAAATATACAACCGAGAAAATGCAAGCCATATATCCCATATAGTAGTTACAATAAAAGAGCAATGCTAATGATATAAGGTATGTTTTGCTTTTTGCGTCGTTGATAATTTTTTCAATTCCGAGAGCGATAAGCGGAATGAATATCATTCCGTCAAGCCACATAATGTTCCAAAAGTAAGCAAAGAAATAAGCCGAAAATGCGTAGAAAACGCCAAATGAAGCACTGCCTACCGAGTGTGAATTTTGGCTTTTTTTAATGTAGTAGGTGAATGCAACCGCATTTAAAACAGCCTTTATGGCAACTATCGTGCTGATAGAATCACCAATTTGGTTTCTGTCAAAAAGAAAGATTAAAAAAGAAAGCGGACTTGAAAGATAGTTGAAGTAATTGCCCAAAAATGATGAGCCGCCGCCCGACTCCCACGAATATAAAAAGCTCTTATGTTCAATAACTCTGTCAAAAAATTCCATCATCAACGGACCGTATTGATGGTATAAATCCATTTTCAAAACGCTGATGTCGCCGTACGGAAAGATGTTGAAAATAATATAAGTAACAGAAATAATCAGCGAAGCCATAGCACCCGAAAGCACAATGTATCTGTTTTCATAAAATGTGTTATAAAGTCGTGTCGCAGGCGCATTGCTCCAATCAAGCCGTGAATCGAATAAAACAACGCTGTCAAAGAAATAGCTAAATAAATAAATCAAAGCCGTTGATATTACAAAAGCAATCGTTTCGTCGGCTTTCATTAAATCTGTCAAGAGAAAACCGAGAATTTTATAAAATCCGAAACTAACAGCAATTCTGAATATCAGCATCGGTATCTGCTTTTGTATTTTGTTTTTGTTTAATGATTTGAAAACATATTTTTTCTCAAACAGATAAAGTAAAACGCTTCCGATAAGCGCAGAAATCGGTAATGCGATTTTTGCGTCTGCGCCAAAGCCGGTTTTCATTATCTGCTTTGCTACTAAAAATACAAAAAACGAAATTATAAAGAAAAATGTATAACCGACACTCAGCGGATTAATGTACTTGTTTGATTTTACTTGCTTTAATTGATTTGTGTTATTCATTTAGTGCTGTCACCTTTATTATAAATTATCTTATTTTAACATATTATGTCACCTCGTTCAATGAATTAATCTGTTTTTTTACCGCATTGTAATATTTTGACTTTTTACCTCATAGATTTGTGTAGGTGATAGCGTGAACGATATTGACTTTCTTTACGAATATCTGCCGTTCGATTTATGTACTGCGTTAAAAAATATGGACGAAGAAGCCAAACGGTCTGTTTTTGAACTCAGACTAAGGAGGGACAAGGCGGTTATATTGTGCCTTAACGGCAAATGCTTTTATCTTTTGAATAACGGTGCTTTGTCCGATTGCCCTAAAGAAAATACCGTGCTTATTCACGAGCGTGATTTTGATTCGGTGTTTAAGAAGCTTTGCAGTTATTCGCTTTATTCAAATGCCGATACTTTAAGACGGGGCTATCTTACTCTGTCAAACGGCGCAAGGGTGGGTGTCTGTCTTACAGCCGTAGCAGACGAGGGGCGTGTCATTTCGGTAAAGGACGCTGTTTCTTTGAATATCAGAATACCCCGTCAGGTTAAAGGGTGCAGCAACAGTCTTTGCAATGCTTTGTTTAGTGACGGAGTTAAAAGTGTAATAGTTGCCTCTGCCGTTTCCGGCGGAAAAACCACTCTGCTTCGTGACCTTGCCCGCAATTTGTCGGACAAGATGTATAAGGTTGCCGTTGTTGACGAGCGTAACGAAATAGGTGCAAAAAAAGGCAATGTGCTTACTGCCGATGTCGGAGATAATACCGATGTCCTTACTTGTTTTCCTAAAACGGCAGGCATTGAAGTTGCCTCAAGAACGCTGTCTCCCGATGTGATAATACTTGACGAGGTGTCAAAGCAGTCGGAACTAAGAGCAATTTCATATGCGTTTTCCTGCGGTGTTAAATTTATTTTGTCTCTGCACGCAGGAAGTATAGATGAATTGAGACGAAAAAAAGCCGTTGCCGAGCTTTTGTCATACGGCGAATTCAGCTACATAATTTTTATTGATAAGGGTTTCAAATATAAAATTTGTAAAATAACGGACGGTGAATTTTTTGAAGATAATAGGTGCGTTGATGATAATAGGCTCATCGGTAATGAGTGGGATATATCTTGTGACGCTTGCCCGTGAACGAGTGAAAATTTGTGAGGAACTGTTGATTTTTTGTAATTTGTTAAAAACGGATATTTCAACTCGCAGAACACCGCTTGATGTACTTATATCTGAATTTGCAGACAATCCGTCTCTTTGCGATATTTCGTTTATTAAATCCGATTTTTATAAAGACGGTGACATTTGCTGTTGCGTGCTAAAGGGTGACGATAATAAGCGTATTTGTGATTTTCTTTCAAATCTCGGCAGCTTTGATGTTCAGGCACAGCTTGACGAAATCGACTTTTTTTCTTCATACATAGAGGAAAGAAAAAAGGAATATGAATATGTATGTAAATCAAAATCAAGGCTTTATTTCACGCTCTGCCTCTCAGTCGGTTGCGTGGTATCGCTTATGCTGATATGAGGTGTGACATATGGAAGTTAATTTTATTTTCAAGATAGCGGCAATAGGAATTATCGTTGCCGTGCTGAATACTCTCCTTGTTCGCTCGGGACGAGACGACCAAGCGATGCTTACAACACTTGCCGGAGTTGTGGTTGTGCTGATGATGCTTGTACCGCAGATTAAAGATTTGTTTTCAACCGTCAAGGACTTGTTCGATTTATAGTTATGGCTAAGCTGATAGGAATTTCGTTTTGCGTTTTGCTTTGCAGCGTGATGCTGAAGCAGGAAAATAAAGCTTTTTCTTTTGTGCTGTCGCTCGCAGGAGGCGTTTTGGCTTTTCTGTGCGTATCGGACAAGGTGTATGATTTATTTTCCAAAATCATCACTCTCAGCGATTTTGCCCCTGCTTCTGTTTCGTATGTCAGACTGATGCTTAAAATACTCTGCGTTTCTTTGATAACCGCCTTTACCTGTGATGCCTGTCGTGATAACGGGGAAAATGCGCTCGCATCATTTGTTGAAACGGGGAGCAGGATAGTTATAATTTCAATGATTATGCCTCTTTTCGAGGCGGTGCTTAATGTAGTAATTGGACTGGTAAAATGAAAAAATTTTTATTTTCTCTTGTGCTTTTTTTGCTCATACCCTGTACTGTGACGGCTCAGGATTTCAATGCACGGGAATATGACGAAACGCTCTCGGAGTATGATTTTTCGTTTTTTGAAAAGACTTTAGACTCCGATACATACGATACATTGCAAGAACTCGGATTTGCCGATTTCGACTACACCTCAATCACATCACTTTCATTTGATAAGGCTCTCAAAATGATAGGCACAGTGATTAAGGATAGGTCTGCCGTTCCTCTCAAGTCTTGCATTACGGTGCTGATATTCGTTATTTTGTCCTGCTTTATGCAATCCTTTACAGAGGGTGATAACGGTTCTACTGCAAAGGCTTATTCCACAGTCAGCGCATTGGTTATAACGACGGTAGTTTTGTCGAAATTAACCCCTACCATAGCCGCTTGTGTAGGCTCTGTTTCGGTTGCGGGTAATTTCATTTATGCTTTTGTTCCCGTGTTTTGTATGATTGTCGTTGCCTCAGGCTCGGGAGCAGTAGGCTTGTCAACAAACACTATGCTCCTTACGCTCTCTCAGGGAATGTCTTTTCTTGCGTCAAATGTCTTTATGCCGTGCGTTAATTGTTTTTTGGCTCTCGGTGTTTGCTCGTCACTCAGATATGAACTTCACCTTACCAAACTCGTTTCAACGCTTAAAAGAATTATTACAACTTGTATATCTTTTCTCTGCGGAGTTTTTGTTTCGATTTTGTCTGTTAAAACCGCCGTAGCCTCTCGGGCGGATATGCTCGGTCTTAGGTCAATTCGCTTTGCCGTTAATTCTGTCGTGCCGGTTATCGGCTCGTCAATAAGCGAGGGATTACTGTCTATTCAAGCGTATTCCTCGCTTATTAAAAGCAGCGTCGGAGTGGTCGGAATTGTTGCGGTCGTGCTTGTGTTTTTGCCTGCGTTGATTGAGGTGGTGGTGTGGAGAATTGCACTTTCTCTCTGCTCTATAATTGCCCAAGTTTTCTCCGACGGCTCCGTTTCATCTGTGCTTGATGCCTTTGAACAGGCACTTTTGCTGACAAATGTTATATTGATTTTAACTATGGTTACTACCGTAATTTCCATAGGAATTTTGGTTGCGGCAGGAGGCGGTGCGAATTGAATATAATTAAACAATGGACTTTTTGTGTCTGCTCAACCGTCATTCTTTGCGTTATCCTTTCTATGCTTTCTCCGTCGGGTAGCAGCGGCAGAATGTATAAGACCGTCATTTCTGTTTTTATTTTTGCTTCTTTTTTGTATCCGTTTTCAAATTTCGATTTGTCTGATGTTAAATTTGATTTTGAAAATGTGCCTGCCGTGGTTGTCGATAATACAAACAGTATAGCGAATTCTGTCGTCGAACGGGAAATTAAAAGGGTTTTATCAGAGCGAGGCATTGATAACGCAAGGGTGTTATGCTCGTCGCAGGCTAATGCGGATAATGAAATCGTGCTTGACGATGTGACCGTTACGGTGGGTGATGATTACGATTGTGAAGAAATAAAGCAGGTTGTTTACGATGAACTTTCATTGAATGTAAGGGTGATACATATTGGTGAATAAAATTAAGGAAATTCTAAAATCAATTACTAACGGTGCGGATAAGAAAAAAATAATTATGATTGTCGGCTTTCTCGGTATTGCACTTATTTTGCTCTCCGAATTTGTACCCGCTTCCTCGGACGCAAAGGCAAAAAAAACCGCCGATGAGGTGGATTACAGCACCTATGCTTCTGAGCTTGAGAGCAGAACCGCCGAAATAATTTCCTCAATTGACGGGGTCGGAAAATGCAAGGTTATGATAACCTTGGAGCAGACCGATGAAAGCGTTTTTGCAAAAAATACCGATGAAAACGCATCTTCCGGTTCTTATTCAAAAAAGAGTGAATATGTATTATATGAGGACAATAACAACGATACGCCTGTTTTGATTAAGCAGTATTTTCCCAAGGTCAAGGGTGTTGCCATTGTTTGTGCGGGCGCAGATGATGTTGTTGTAAGAGAACGGGTAATTTCGAGCGTATCAGCCCTGTTTGGATTACCCACCACAAAAATTTCTGTTTCAAGGATGAATAGGTGATTTTATGGCAAATGAAGAATTAAACGATTACGAGCTTGAAATGCAGACTATGCAGGAAAACGAAAGCACGCAGTCAATTTTTGACGAGGAAAACACACTCAGAGAAAATCCGGACGATAAAAAGGATAGAAAAAAACGCAGAAAATTCGCAGGCGCAGTATTGGCGTTTGCATTTGTGCTTGCTGTCGGAGTAATGGGTAATTGGTATTATGAAAACACAGACGCGTCCTCTCCGATTCAACCCCTGTTGGATTCCGCCGCACAAAAAACTCTCGGTAAAGCAGAGCTTGTCGATGCCACAACCTCAGTGAGCGAGGAGAGCAGTTATTTTTCGTCTGCAAGGGTGGAGCGTCAAAGTACAAGGGATGCTTCTCTCGAAAAACTTCAGGCATTGCTTGATAACGCAGACGAGAGCGAAGAGGTCAAAAAAGAAGCGGCACAAGGAATTGCTAAGATTTCCGCCTGTATCGCAAATGAAAACAAAATCGAAACTCTTGTTTGCGCTAAGGGTGTGAAAAACTGCTTGGCTGTAATCAATGAGGATTCGAGCAGGGTGGATGTAATTGTTGATGTAGACGAGTTGAGCGATACGCTGATTATGCAGATTAAAGATATTGCAATGGCGCAAAGCGGTTGCAGCTTTGATAATGTTTCCATAGTTCAGTCGTCCTCAAAGACTTCGGCACAGGAATAATCCGGTTTGTATTTATTATTATAATTAACACTTGTATAAATATTCCTTTTATGTTATAATAACAGCATTAAAGGAGTTGTACCTATGGAAATTATTAAAAACAGCGAAAACGGTAATTTGATTATATCGCAGGAGGCTCTTTCCTCCATTGCTATTAATGCAGCTAAAGATGTCGACGGCGTCGGCTCATTTTCCAATAAACCTTTTGATATGGTTAGCACAATTAAAAAAGGCAGCCTAAAGGTTATGAGTCCTGTCAGAATTACTCAAAACGGTGACAGTATGGATGTCAGCATTTATATTAATCTTCTCCCTAATAAGAAGATTAAAACCGTCAGCGAGAATATTCAGTCATCAGTTCGTGAGGCAATAGAAAATATGACCGGCAAAAAGGTAGATAAGGTTAATGTTATTATTGCAGGAATTGATTTTCCCGAGTCCGGCGACTCTAAAGCACCTTTAACAAGTGAAGAATAATTATTTGTTGCCGACTCTTTAATAAGGAGTCGGTATTTTTATTTAGGAGAATATTTATGGTAATGAAAAGGTCCCAAGAGAGAGAACAGGCATTCTGCTTGGTCTTTCAGTCAATGTTTAACTCTGACAGCAGTTTGGAAATTTATGAAGAAAACATAGCGTCTGTCGGCGAGTACGCAAGAAGTGTCGCAGACGGAGTATCGCTTAAAACAGACGATTTGGACAACCTTATCGAAAAGTATTCAAAGTGTTGGAAAGTAAAAAGATTGCCAAAGGTTAATCTTGCTATTTTAAGACTTGCCGTGTACGAAATCCTTTATGTTGACGAAGTACCTGCAAGTGTAGCGATTAATGAGGCGGTAGAGCTTGCAAAGAAGTATTCGGGTGAGTCCGATTATTCGTTTATCAACGGAGTGCTGGGTGCGCTCGTTAAGGGCGAGGCGGCAGAATAATGTATCTCGGAATTGATACAAGCAATTATACCACTTCACTTGCAGTTTTTGACGGAAACGAGATTGTTCAAAAGAAACAACTTTTGACGGTAAAAAAAGGCGAAAGGGGATTGAGACAGAGTGACGCCGTGTTTCAACATACGATTAATCTGCCCCGCCTTTTTAGCGAATTTTCGTTTGATTACCCTATTCAGGCAGTAGGTGTCAGCACACGCCCGAGAAGTGTAGACGGCAGCTATATGCCGTGCTTTTTAGTTGGCGAGGGAACTGCCGTTGCCGCTTCAAAAGCAGGTAATGCGCCTATTTACAGAACATCGCATCAGGTAGGTCATATATTGGCTGTGTTGTTTTCCGTTGGTAGGCTTGATTTGATTGAGCAAGAATTTATAGCGCTTCATTTAAGCGGAGGAACTACCGACGCTCTTATCGTTACACCCGACAGCGAGGATATTGTAAAGTGCGAGCTTGTTGCCGCTTCAAGTGATTTGAAGGCGGGACAGGCAGTTGACAGAACGGGTGTACTGCTCGGTCTTAACTTTCCTTGCGGAAAAGAACTTGATGCTTTGGCAGGGAAAAGTAATGCCGAGTTTAAGGTAAGACCGTCTATGCAGGGACTTAACTGTTCTTTAAGCGGTGTTGAAAATAAGGTTAAAAAAATGCTTGATGACAATATCGACTCTCAGGATATTGCTAAGTTTGCTCTGACTTATGTTTGTGAGTCGGTGGCAGAAATGCTTCGTAGGGTGACAGAAAAGTATGGAGAGCTTCCCATTGTATTTTCGGGCGGTGTCTCTTCTAATTCGCTTTTGAGAGAAATTATAGCTAAAGATTTTGACGCATATTTTGCCGACAGCGAGTTTTCGCTTGATAATGCGGCAGGTGTTGCCGTATATGCGTATTTGAAGAATAAAGGAATATGAACACATTAACAGTTTCACAAGTAAACAGATATATTAAAGCACTTCTTGATGAGGCTCAACCGCTTAATCGTGTTTATGTAATGGGAGAAATTTCTAATTTTAAGCATTACAGACAAAGCGGTCATATGTATTTCACATTAAAGGACGATTTGTCTCAGCTCAAATGTGTGATGTTTGCAGGTAATAACAGCAGCCTGAAATTCACTCCCGAGGACGGAATGAGCGTTGTCTGCTTTGGCAGAATTACCGCATATGAGCGTGACGGACAGTATCAGCTTTATGTCAGCAGTATGCAGCCAAACGGTATAGGAGCGCTTGCCGTAGCTTACGAACAGCTAAAGCAACGACTTCAGGAGCAGGGCTATTTCAGCGATGAGCATAAGAAACAGCTTCCCGAGTATCCCGAAAAAATCGGTGTTGCCACTTCGGCAAACGGTGCGGCGGTTGAAGATATTAAAAATATTATTTCCCGTAGGTTTCCGCCTGCAAAAATTATTATCGTACCCACTCTCGTTCAGGGTGACGGAGCAGGCGAGGATATAGCTTCTTCTGTAAAATATTTGGACAGTATCGGTGTCGATGTTATTATTGTCGGCAGAGGCGGCGGCTCTATGGAGGATTTGTGGGCGTTTAACACTATGCCCGTTATTCAGGCTGTTTATGATTGTAGCACTCCGATTGTTTCGGCTGTCGGCCACGAAACGGATTTTACAATTTGCGACTTTGTGGCAGATTTAAGAGCGCCTACACCGAGTGCGGCGGCAGAACTTGTAGTTCCGGATATTAACAGCGAAATGCAAAAAATTGATTCAACCTATTCGATTTTGCTCAGAACGCTTGAACATCGTATTTCAGGTGAGGAAATAAAGCTTGACAGAATTAAGTCGTCATCTCCTTTGTCAAATATTGACGAAATATTTAATGCAAGAGAGGATAAAATCACTGCATTGATGTCTCAACTTAAAACTAATCTTTCACGCATTGTTGACGATAAGCAAAAATCGCTTTCGCACAGCGTCGGTTTGCTTAATGCCGTTAATCCGCTTTCTGTTTTGTCGAGAGGCTTTTCTATAACAAAAAAGGATGAGCGTCCCGTAAACAGCGTTACGGCTCTTAATACCGATGATGTGATATGCACCGAATTTGTTGACGGCAGTATTAAGTCTGTCGTTTGTGAGGTAAATAAAAATGGATGATAATTTAACATATGAGCAGGCAATGAACAGACTTGACGAAATAGTTGCTTTGCTTGAAAAAAACGATATAACGCTTGATGAGTCTCTAAAGCTTTTTGAGGAGGGTACAAGGCTTACTGCCTTTTGCTCCGAAAAACTTAAAAATGCACGAGCAAGAATAGAAATAGCAGAAAAGGAGTAGTATATGTATTCTCTTGATTTTAAGTCACAGATTGAAAAATATTGCACCACTGTAAATTGTAAACTTACCGAGCTTGTCCCTGTGGCAAATGACGGTCAGGGGGATGTTGTTAAAGCAATGAAGTATTCGCTTTCAAACGGCGGAAAAAGGCTTAGACCCATTCTCGTTCTTGAATTTTGTAAAATGTGCGGCGGCGATGTCGAAAAAGCGATGCCTTATGCTTGCGCAATAGAATATGTGCATACCTATTCGCTTATTCACGACGACCTGCCTTGTATGGATAATGACGATATGCGCAGAGGTAAACCGTCTTGCCATAAAATGTACGGTGAGGCTACCGCACTTTTGGCAGGTGACGCTTTGCTTACCCACGCATTTGAAATATGTGCCGAGGCAGAACTCAGCGATTCTCAAAATGTTAGAGCCGTTTTGCTTCTTTCACAAAATGCAGGTGTGGGCGGTATGATTGGCGGTCAGGTAATTGATTTGAAATTTGAGCAGGGTGACCCGTCAATATCGGATATTCTTACCGTTCATCGCCTAAAGACAGGTGCGCTTATTTCTGCCGCTTGTATTCTCGGTTGCATTGCCGCAAACGCAGACGAAGAAAAAATTGCACTCGCTTCAAGGTATGCCTACCTTATCGGTACTGCGTTTCAAATCAGAGACGACCTGCTTGATATTGTGGGCGACGAGCAAATTCTCGGTAAGCCTATCGGCTCTGATGCAGATAATGATAAAACAACATATGTTACTCTTGTCGGCGCTAAAAAGGCACAGCAGGATGTTAAAACGCTGACAGATAAGGCTGTCGGTATTCTCGATGAATTTGATAATAACGATTTTATGAAGGCACTTTCCGAGTATCTCGTAAACAGAGAAAAATAGTTGATGAAAAGAGAAATATTATGTCTTATCTCGAAAGGGTAAATTCACCCAAGGATATAAAAAAACTGAATAACGACGAGCTTGAACAGCTTTGTGAGGAAATTCGTTCTCTTATGATTGAGGTCGTTTCAAAAAACGGCGGTCATCTCGCTTCTAATTTAGGTGTTGTTGAACTGACTGTTGCATTACATAAGGTCTTTAATTCACCGACTGACCAAATAGTATTTGATGTAGGTCATCAGTGCTATACTCATAAGATATTGACAGGCAGAAAAGAGGCGTTTTCTACTCTCAGAACCGAGAACGGAATAAGCGGTTTTACCCGTCCGGTTGAGTCGCCTCACGATATTTTTTCGTCGGGACATTCCTCAACCTCTATTTCAGCCGCAGTAGGACTTGCAAGAGCTAAGGCACTTAAAGGAGATAAGGGCAAGGTTATTGCCGTTATCGGTGACGGTGCGCTTACGGGCGGTCTTGCGTACGAGGCGCTTAATAATTCCGGCGTAGATACAGATAACCTGATTATTATACTCAATGACAATAATATGTCTATCAGTAAGAATGTCGGCTCTGTTGCAAAAAATTTGACTCATATCAGAACTTCACCTAAATATTACAGATTGAAGTCTAAGGTCAGCAGAGGATTAGCAAAAATTCCAAAGTTGGGCGCTCAGATAACAAGAATGATTACAAGCACAAATCAAAGAATCAGAAAGAAGCTTTATCACAGCACCTTTTTTGAGGATTTGGGGCTTAGATATTACGGTCCTATCGACGGACACGATATGGATGCGCTCATTGATGTTTTGACTGTCGCAAAGGCACACAGCCACAGCGTGCTTATTCATGTCAGCACTCTGAAGGGTAAGGGCTATGATTTTGCCGAAAAGAATCCGTCTAAGTTTCACGGAATAGGAAAATTTAATATCGAAACAGGTGAACCGCTTTCCAAGGGAAAAACTTTTTCCGATTCTTTTGGCGAAAACCTGTTATCCCTTGCCGATAATGACAGCCGAATTTGTGCAATAACCGCCGCAATGGCTACCGGTACGGGATTGGTAGCGTTCAGCGAAAAATATCCTAAGAGGTTTTTTGATGTCGGTATTGCAGAACAGCACGCAGTAACCTTTGCCTCGGGACTTGCAAAAAACGGTATGATTCCGTTCTTTGCGGTTTATTCTACATTTTTACAGCGTTCTTATGACCAGCTTATTCACGATGTCGCAATGCAGGGCTTAAAGGTTATTTTCTGTATTGACCGTGCAGGCTTTGTGGGCGAGGACGGAGAAAGCCATCAGGGCGTGTTTGATACCGCTTACTTGATGAGCGTTCCCGATCTTATCGTTTTTGCTCCGGCAACCTTTGACGAGCTTACCTCAATGATGTATCAGGCTGCATATAAGGAAGAAAAGGCTGTCGCTATACGCTACCCAAGAGGCGGACAAACTGCTCTGCCCGAGGGCTATACATACGAAAGACACGACTTTGATGTAATCGGGAATTCCGACTTAGATAAATGTATCGTGACCTACGGCAGAGAAACCGCCCCTTGCTGTCGTGCCGCTGAGCAAAGCGGTAACGCATTTGTAATTAAACTTAATAAAATCAAGCCGATTTCACCCGATGTGATTAATGTCTTGGGTAATGTTAAATCTCTCTATTTCTTTGAAGAGGGAATTAAAAGCGGTGGTGTAGGCGAGTGCTTTGCCGATTTGCTTCTTGAACATAGCGTAAATGTAAAATATAAACATATTTGTATAAATGACGAGTTCGTTAAGCAGGCGGGAGTTACTTCTCAGCTTAAAAAATATTGTCTTGATGAACAATCTGTATTGGATATTATAAACGAAGAGATGTAGGAATTTGTTATGGCAAAGAAAATTAGACTTGATGTAGCCGTGTTTGAGCAGGGCTATGCCGAAAGCAGAGAAAAGGCAAAGGCTATTATTATGGCAGGTCTTGTCTATGTTAATAACCAAAAGGCGGATAAGGCAGGCTTTGAGCTTAAAAAGGGCGATGTTCTCGAGGTGCGAGGAAAAGCTCTTAAATATGTATCTCGTGGAGGCTTGAAGCTTGAAAAGGCTATGCAGGAGTTTCCTATCACGCTTGAGGGAAAAATTTGTATGGATGTAGGTGCTTCTACGGGAGGCTTTACGGATTGTATGCTCCAAAACGGTGCAGTAAAGGTTTACTCTGTCGATGTCGGCTACGGTCAGCTTGCGTGGAAGCTTCGTACCGACGAGCGTGTTGTAAATCTTGAGAGAACGAATTTTAGATATGTTACCGAAAAAGAAGTCCCCGACAAAATTGATTTCTCATCTGTCGATGTATCGTTTATTTCTTTGTCGCATATTTTGCCCGTGCTTAATGCCTTGCTTTCAGATAACGGACAGGCTGTTTGTCTGATTAAACCTCAGTTTGAGGCAGGTAGGGAAAAGGTCGGCAAAAAGGGGGTTGTTCGTGATTTGAATGTTCACCTCGAGGTTGTTGAAAAAATTATAGGTCTTGCACTTGAAAACGGCTTTGATGTTCTCGGACTTGAGTTTTCACCGATTAAAGGACCTGAGGGAAATATAGAATATTTGATTTATCTTAAAAAAAGCAATGAACCTACTTTATCCGACAGCGTTAATGCTAAGGAACTTGTAGGTCGGTCACACACAGTTCTTGATTAGAGGTAGATTATGAAAATTGCAGTTTTTCCTAATTTGAATAATGACGGAGTATCACAGACAACTAAAGAAATTTGCCACGAACTTGAAAGGCTCGGAGTGCAGTACAGCGTTGCAAGATGTAACGAAAAGGACGAAATCGGCGCTTTGCCGCTTTTCTATGATTCCGATAAGCTTATATCCGAATGTGATATTGCAATAGTTGTCGGAGGAGACGGCACAACGCTTAATATTGCAAAGGCGGCTTCCGTTCATAATAAACTTACTCTCGGCATAAATGCAGGCAGATTGGGATTTATGAGTGGCTTGGAGCGAGATGAGCTTTTTATGCTTAATCGACTTGTCAGCGGTGATTACGAGATTGAAAACCGTATGATGATTAACGCTTGCCTGATTGATGAAAACGGTAAGCATAATTACACCTGCCTTAATGATGCGGTAATTACCCGTGGCGATTTGGCAAGACTTATTGATGTAACTGTAAAGTCCGAAAGCAGAGTTATTACAAAAAACAGGGCGGACGGTATGATTGTCGCAACCCCGACCGGCTCAACCGCATATTCTATGGCTGCGGGAGGCCCTGTTGTCAGCTCCGACAATTCGTGTTTTGTAGTAACTCCGATTTGCCCTCATTCGCTTGTGAACAGAAGTATTGTGTTTTCTTCCGATAAGGAACTTGAAATCACCGTTGAAAATGACAAAAACAATACATCATATCTCTGCGTTGACGGCGAAAAATCAATACCTGTTTCAAAGGGCGCAAAAATCATTATTTCAAAAAGCAAATACGCTGCAAGACTTATTAAGATTAAGCCGGAAAGCTTTTATGAAATCTTAAATAAAAAGCTTCTTGAAAGGAGAAATTAATTTGAAAAAGCGTAGACAGGCGAAAATAATTGAACTTATTTCTCAAAATGATATAGAAACTCAGGAGGAGCTTCAGCAGCTTCTTCAGGAACACGGCTATGATGTTACTCAGGCAACAATTTCACGCGATATTAAGGAACTTAGACTTGTTAAGGACTTGTCTGCTCAGGGCAGATATATTTACTCCGAGGGTAATAAGATTGCAGAAAATGTCACAAAAAGAGTTGGCGGTATTTTTAATGAGGCGATTATCAGTATGGATTATGCCTTGAACACTATCGTAATAAAATGTTTCCCCGGTATGGCGAATGCCGTATGTGCAGCTATTGATTCAATGGAGCATGAGGAAATATTAGGCTCAATAGCAGGTGACGATACTATTTTTATTCTTTGCAGAAGCGAGGAAAGAGCCTCCGATTTTACCGATAAATTAAGGAAGATGTTAGATGCTTAAAACACTCAGTATCGAAAATATCGCAGTAATACAAAAGGCTGAAATAGAGTTTTCAGACGGCTTGAATGTCCTTACCGGTGAAACGGGTGCAGGTAAATCAATAGTTGTTGACTCCATTAATGCCATTTTGGGTGAGCGCACTTCCCGTGAGCTTGTCAGAGCAGGAAGTGATTTTGCCCTTGTTAATGCGTATTTCGAGGATATAAATGAAGATGTAAAGTTAAAATTGGCAGAATATGACATACCCTGTGAGGAGGATAATTCGCTTCTTTTAAGCAGAAAAATAAGCGTGCAGGGAAAATCCGTATGCCGTATAAATGGTACTCCCGTGACCGTATCTATATTAAAAAATATAGGCTCCGATTTGGTCAATATTCACGGACAGCACGATTCTCAGGCACTTTTGAATCCCGAACAGCATTATCGCTTTGTGGACGCTTATGCGGGATGCGGTGAACTTTTGCAGGAGTATAAGCTCAACTTTAAGCACCTTTTGAGCGTTCGCAGACAGCTCAAAGAACTTACTTTGGATGCCGACGAGAGGGATAAGCAAGCAGAATTGCTTGACTATCAAATTAAGGAGCTTACCTCTGCCGATATTAAACCGGGCGAATGGGACGAGCTTAAAAAACGCAGAGATGTTATTTTGAATTCTCAGGCGATATTAAACGGCTTGAATACGCTTCTTACTGCTCTTAACGGTGATGACGAAAATCAGGGTATAGAAGCTGTCCTTGCTCAGTCGAATAAGGAAATATCGGGGCTTGTCGGTTATGATGACGGTCTTGTGCAAATAAAAAACGAACTTGACAGCGCCGAGGATGTGCTTGAAAGAATTAAAGATAAGGCGAAAGAACGGCTTGACGCTCTCGATTATCAGCCCGACGAGCTTGAAAAAATTGAGGATAGACTTGATATTCTATATTCTTTTTCAAATAAGTATGGCGAAACAGAGCAGGATATGTTATACTACCTTGCAGACGCTGTAAAAAGGCGAGAGTCGTTTGATAATTCCGAGCAGGAGTTGGAAAGACTTAATGCAGAATATGACGAGGCTTTTGCAAAAACTCAACAGCTTGCCGAAAAATTGAGTGCCGTAAGAAAAGAAGCGGCGCAAAAGCTTGGCTCTGAAATCTGCGCTCAGCTTGAGTTTTTGGATATGCCGGCAATTAGGTTTACGACTTCGTTTTCTAAGGGTAATCTATCGTCAAACGGAACGGATAGGATAGAGTTCTTAATATCAACCAACCCGGGCGAACAGCCTAAACCTCTTGCAAAAATTGCTTCGGGCGGCGAGCTTTCAAGAATTATGCTTGCGGTTAAAAGCATTATTGCGGGAAATGACAGTATCGCAACGCTTATTTTTGATGAGATTGATACGGGTGTAAGCGGTAAGGCGAGCAGAAAAATCGGCTTGAAGCTTCGAGATGTCAGCAAAAATGCGCAGGTTATTTGCGTAACTCATTCTGCACAGATTGCTTCTGTTGCGGATACTCACTTCCTTATTAAAAAGGAATATACTCAATCTGCCGCTTATACACAGATTGAACCGCTTGACTTTGATGGCAGAAAATATGAGCTTGCCAGAATTATGGGCGGACTTGATATAACGGCTTCATTGCTTAGGTCTGCCGAGGAGATGCTTAAAGATGGGAATTAATGTAGAACAAAAAGTGAAAAACGGTACTTGTTGATTAGTCGAGTATTAAAGATTAATTACAATTACATTTACATAGACGGAGGAAATAATAATGGGAGTTTACGAAGAACTCGTTGAGCGTGGATTAATCGCTCAGGTAACAGATGAGGAACATATCAGAGAAATGGTTAATAACGGTAAGGCTGTGTTTTATATCGGCTTTGACCCTACTGCCGATTCTCTGCATGTAGGACACTTTATGGCGCTTACTCTTATGAAAAGACTTCAGGAGGCTGGCAATAAGCCTATCGCTCTTATCGGCGGCGGTACTGCAATGATAGGTGACCCGTCGGGCAGAACAGATATGCGCCAAATGATGACTAAAGAAATGATTGACCATAACTGCGAATGCTTCAAAAAGCAGATGTCGAGATTTATCGACTTTGGTGAGGGCAAGGCTATGATGGTTAATAATGCCGATTGGCTTCTTGACCTTAACTATGTCGAGGTGCTTCGTGAAGTCGGCGCTTGTTTTAGCGTAAACAGAATGCTTACAGCAGAATGTTATAAGCAGAGAATGGAAAAGGGACTTTCATTCCTTGAATTTAACTATATGATTATGCAGTCTTACGACTTCTATTCACTCTACCAAAAGTACGGCTGTAATTTGCAGTTCGGCGGCGATGACCAGTGGAGCAATATGATAGGCGGTATGGAACTTATTCGCCGTAAACTCGGTAAGGAAGCAAACGCTATGACAATCACTCTTCTTACCAATACAGAGGGTAAGAAAATGGGTAAAACCCAAAAGGGTGCTGTATGGCTTGATGCAGAAAAGACAACCCCTTACGAGTTCTATCAGTATTGGCGTAATGTCGATGACGGCGATGTTATTAAATGTATGAAACTTCTTACCTTTATTCCTATGAGTGAGATTAACGAGTACGCTAAGCTTGAGGGCGCAGAACTTAATAAGGCTAAGGAAGCACTTGCTTATTCTCTTACCGAACTTGTTCACGGTAAGGAAGAGGCTGACAAGGCTCAGGCTGCCGCAAAGGCTCTTTTCGCAGGCGGCGCAGACGATAGTAATATGCCTACCACAGAGGTAGAGCAATCAGACCTTGAGGACGGTAAAATTACAGTCCTTTCACTTATGATTAAGGCAGGTATGATTAAGTCAAACGGCGAGGGCAGACGCCTTATTCAGCAGGGCGGTATCAGCGTTAATGATGAAAAAATCAGCGATGTTTTCACATCTGTTTCAGCCGATGAGCTTAAAGACAGCGTTATCGTTAAGAAAGGCAAAAAGGTATTCCATAAATTCACCCTTGCATAATTTATGTTTTCTGTTGAGAGGTTCATTTGAGCCTCTCTTTTTTAGTTGTTGATTAAATATTACCGTTATGTTATGATGAAGTTGAAATAATTTTAACGGAGGTCTTTTTGTGAAACGCTCAAAAGTTATAACGATTATAATATCTGTCATAATAGTAATTTGCCTTTGCATAACGGTCGGATTTGCCGTAAAGTCAATTAACGGTAAGAAAAGCGCAAATGAAAATAATATCTCCGATACCGTTGCTGTCACAGAGACTGAAAGTAACCCTAATGCTTTGCCCGTCGGCGAGCCTCTTTATTTGGACGAAAAGCAGTCTATGAACCCGAATACCGTTGATGGAATAGAAATTGTTGACGATAAGGTGACTTTGTATAATAAAGACTTGCCCGATTTTAACGGCGTTGTTACAAATACCGAGCATATAAGCGGAGACAATTTTTACGATTATTGTAATAGCTTTGATTTAACCGATATTTCGCCGATAGATTTTACTTTATATCAAGATATAAAAATTGATTCGATAGCCGAAGAAAACGCCGATTCGGATTGTAAGTATAAGGTATATTATTTAGATAACGAGCCGTCACTTTTGGGATTTGTTTATCAGGGAAATGACGGTAAAGACATGGTTTGGTGTATCAGCGACATAGAAAATCCCGCCGTGTATAAATCTTATCTCATTTCTAAAGATAAGGCAACAAAGATTGCTTTACAAAAACATAAAGAATTATATCCTGACTTAAATTTCTCATTTGAAGAAGCGGTGTTAAAAGGTGCAGCCGTGCAGTATTACGGCTTTAATACCCAATATAATCCAAACCCAAGCGGACATAAATATTACGGCGTAACATATTTTGATAATGATTCTGTTGCAGACCATTATTACTACTGCGTTGATGCCGTAACAGGCGATTTAATCTTTAATTCAATGATGGGGGATTAATATGAAAAACAATGAATGTAAATATGTTATCTCATTCGGTGTAAAGGATAATATTGCGATAACTTTTGCAACCTTATTTTTCGGAATAATTGCATATTTATTGCACAGACAGGGCAGCGGTGCTTTTGTACCGGCTTGCTGTCTTGCCTGCTTTTGTGCGGTAATCTTTGTTGTTTCGATTTACAGAACGCTGTTTAATAAAATCTATATTTATGACGATTATTTTGTTCATAGGAAATCACCGTTTAAGGATGTTATTGTAAATGATTACGAGATTGAGGACGCTTGGATTAAACAAAAGCTCTCTGTGAGAGGTACCTTCGGATATTATTTTCATTATGTCACAAAAGACGGTAGAAACGGTAAAATGCTCGTTTCTCCTGTAAAATATGATTTTGCAGATTACCTTGTCGAAAGATTAAAGGGAGAAGATGTATCCGAATACGAGCGCCATATAGATGCCGAATACGGATATACAAAGCACGATGTGCCAAAGGACGCAACGCTTTTTGAAAGGCTTTTTGTTTACAGTAATAAAGGTGCTGTAATTATTACTGTTTTATGTGTTGCACTGCTGGCTTTGATATTCGGTAATATGTTTATCAATACCGGACGCAAAACTCCTTATACCGTCGAACAGGTTGCAGAGGTTATGCAAAGTTACGGTTACGATTCGATAGATAATACAGAGGAATTGAAACTTCAAAATTCATCTGTTGAACACAGCATAAAATGCACAAGTGCTTATCCGTATATTGATTTTATGTTTGTTGAAATGGATTCAACCGAAAGTGCAAAATCATTGTTTGCCTCACTTCACAACCAGTTTTGGGACAGACATATATACAATACCGTCATCGGCGAATCTTTTTATAATAACTACACAAGCAAGACTTATCATTTGGAAAACGATTATTATTCCGAGATAGTCCGTGTGTCAAATACTGTTGTTATTGCACAGTCAAAAGAGGATACAAAAGGCAAAATCAATGAGCTTTTGACAGCAATGGACTACGACCAAAATACCGATAATTTCAAATCAAAAACTAATTAGCAATTCAAAATACCATTTCAGAAATGAAGTGGTATTTTTTTATGCCGTGTAGGTTGATAAAATATCACTATAATGTTATAATAATTATAATTATTGTTTTAAGGTGATTGTATGCAAAACATCAAGGAAAAAATCGAAAATTTAAGAGCTACGCTTAGGTATCATTCCGACCGTTATTATAACGATGACGCACCGGAAATTGAGGACTACGAGTATGATATGATGATGCGTGAACTTAAAGGTCTCGAGGAGAAATACCCTGAGTTCGATTCTGCCGATTCTCCCACAAAAAGGGTCGGAGGTAAGGCTGATAATTCATTTGCGAGCGTTGAGCATACCGTTCGTATGGAGAGCCTTCAGGACGCATTTTCAAAAGAGGAGATTTTCGACTTTGACCGCAGGGTAAAAGAAAATGTATCAGATGTTCATTATGTTGTCGAGCCTAAAATCGACGGACTTTCTGTCAGCCTTGAATATGTAAACGGCGAATTTTTCAGAGGCTCAACGAGAGGCGACGGAAATGTGGGCGAGGATGTTTCGGGCAATCTCCGTGTTATTCATAACATTCCGTTAAAGCTTAATCACGCATTGCCTTATATTGAAGTAAGAGGCGAAGTGTATATGCCGAAAAAAAGCTTTGACAGGGTGGTAGACCGTCAGCTTATCAACGACGAAAAACCGTTTAAGAATCCACGTAATGCGGCGGCAGGCTCGCTTAGACAAAAGGACAGCGAGGTTGCCGCAACGAGAGGACTTGACATTTTTGTTTTCAATATTCAGCAGATTGAGGGCAAGGAACTCACTTCGCATAAAGAAAGCTTGGATTATCTGAAAGAACTCGGGTTTAATACAATTCCGTATTACGAGCGTGTTGACGATATAGAGACCGCTTTTGAAAAGGTACTTCAAATCGGCGAAAAGCGTGGAGAACTTGAGTTTGATATAGACGGTGCGGTTATTAAGGTTGACGATTTTTCCGAGAGAGAACAACTCGGCTCAACTGCTAAGTTTCCAAAGTGGGCTGTTGCGTTTAAGTATCCCCCTGAGGAAAAGCAGACCGAAATACTCGATATAGAAATTACTGTCGGCAGAACGGGTAAGCTTACTCCGACAGCGGTACTCAGTCCGGTACATCTTGCAGGTACAACCGTATCAAGAGCAACGCTCCATAATCAGGATTTTATAAACGAAAAGGGAGTAAATATAGGCGATATAGTTACAGTCAGAAAAGCGGGAGATATTATTCCCGAGGTGCTTTGCGTTAATGAAAAGAGAAGCGACGGTAACTTTGTTTATCCCGAGCGTTGTCCGTCTTGTAACGAAAAGGTAGTGCGAGAAGAGGGCGAGAGCGATATTCGTTGTATAAATCCCGAATGCCCCGCACAACTTCTCCGTAACCTTATTCATTACTGTTCTTGTGACGCTATGGACATAGAGGGCTTAGGTCCAAGTATTATAGAAACCTTTGTAAACGAGGGTATGATTAAAACCGTAACCGATATTTATCGCCTTGATAAAGAGAAGATTGCCTCCCTTGACGGATTTCAGCAGACAAGCGCAAATAATATTATCGAGTCGGTGGAAAACAGCAAGAATAATGATTTGTCAAAACTTATTTTTGCATTCGGCATAAGGCATATCGGTGCTAAAGCGGCGAAACTTCTCAGCGACGAGTTTAAGAATATTGATAATCTTATGAATTCATCGTTCGAGGCAATATGTGATATTGACGGCTTTGGCGATATTATGGCAAAATCCGCTTTTGATTTCTTCCAAAGCGAGAGTGCAAGGGAACTCATCGCCGACCTTAAATCCTTTGGCGTTAATACTCAAAGCAAGTCTGTTGTTAAGGATAATCGTTTTGAGGGAATGACCTTTGTATTAACGGGTACGCTCCCGAATTATAAGCGTAGCGAGGCTGCCGCAATTATCGAATCTTTTGGCGGAAAGACCTCATCATCCGTAAGTAAAAAAACCTCATATGTTTTGTCAGGTGAAGCAAGCGGTTCAAAGCTTGATAAGGCTAACAGCCTTGGCATACCTGTTATTAACGAGGACGAATTTAACGAAATGATAAAGTGATATGAGAGAATTCAGATTAAAGCAAAAAAAATTAAAAAAACTGATGAACACTTTGTTCATCATAACGGGAATATATTTCTTTGTTTATATCGGATTACAGCCGATTATTGCCGAGGATTTGGGAAGCGGTGCGGCAATAGCTGCCGCATATGTCGGCTATGCCTTGATTTTGGTGTCGCTTTCAGTTCTCTTTTTCTATACCTCAAAGTATTCAAAAAGCGATAAGCTTCTCGAAGCGATAGAGTATGAACTTCAAGACGCAGGCGCTTATTTTACGGCAAGAGAACAGAGGGATGTTAAATCTTATTATGATGCTGTTTTGAGCGACCTTAAATCAAACGGATTTGCAGTCAGCAACAATGTGGAAATTGACGGCTTTGAGTTTAACGCTAAGGCTGTTAAAGGCAAGGAAGCATTTTATATCGTATGCGTTGAGAATCTTGACAAAAACGATGTTATAGCATATTTGCAATCGGCTGTTTATGATGTAACGGCTGTTAATGTTCGCAGACGAGGCACAAATGTTGTTCTCTTCATTACGGATACGGCGGACGATTCGGCATACGCCTATTCTAAGGAAATCACTCCCATAGACAAAAAAGAAAAACTTATATTTGCGAATGCGATTGTTGAAACCGACAGCGGTAAATGTTATTTCCTGGGAAATAAACCCGTAAAGCATCAGCAAATGATTGCAAATTATGTTATGGGTTGCGAAGTTCCTGTTGATAAAAAGTATGTTGCCGAGCAAAGACTTCCTTATCAGCAACAGCTTGAGGAAAAAATGAAAGATTTTAATCTAAAGGATTTTAATAAAGGCTCGTTTTACATTCGTTGACCTGCCAAAGGAGAAGATATTATGACATATGCACAAAAATATATACAAGAAATTAAAGGCAAAAAGGTTGCATTCGTCGGTATGGGCGTTGCAAATCTTCCGTGTGCAAAATTTATGGCTCAGCACGGAATAGAAACCTATGCCTGTGATAAAAGAGACAGGGAATATATCGGCAAGGAAGCTTGCGACGAGCTTGAGGCTTTGGGCGTAACTCTCTGCCTCGGTGAAAGTTATCTCGATGTTTTACCCGAAATGGATATTGTTTTTCGCTCGCACGGTATTCTGCCGTTTCAAAATCCGTGGATTGGCGAGTGCATAAGAAGAGGACAAACCGTTACAACCGAAATGGAAGTTTTCTTTAAGTATTGTCCTGCAAAAATCTATGCCGTAACAGGCTCAAACGGTAAAACCACTACAACAACCCTCATTTCAAAAATGCTTGCACTTCAGGGATATAAAGTTATCCTCGGCGGTAATATCGGTAAGGCTTTAATGCCGTGCCTTGATGAAATAACCGAAAATGATATAGCGGTTGTCGAACTTTCGTCTTTTCAACTTTTGACTATGGGCAATATGGTCAACAGACCCGATGTTGCAGTCGTTACAAATATCGAATGCACCCATCAGGACCATCATATCAGCCTTGACGAATATGTAGATGCAAAGAGAAATATTCTTATTTATCAAAATTCTTCACAGCGTACTGTGCTTAATGCCGATTGTGATTACTCTATCGGAAATACGGTTTATCACGATATGAGATATGATGTCAGAGGTAAGCTTTATGAATTTTCGATTGAGCATCCTGTTGAAAACGGTGCTTATCTTGATACACAAAGCGGAGATATTTTCTTTGCAGAAAACGGAAAAATCACAACCGTTATGAATAAAGACGATATTAAAATTCCGGGTATGCATAATGTCGCAAATTACTGTACGGCAATTTCCGCCGTTTGGGGCAGCGTAAGCGTTGAGAATATTAAAAAGGTCGCTCAGACTTTTGGCGGTGTTGAGCATAGAATAGAATTTGTCAGAGAGCTTGACGGAGTCAGATATTACAACGATTCTATCGCAACCTCACCCAGCCGAGTTATCAGCGGCTTAAAAGCGTTCGGCAGAAAAATCATTGTTATCATGGGCGGAAGCGATAAGGGCAACGATATGACCGAAATGGTGCCTTACATTTTGAAATATGTAAAAACGCTCGTGCTAAACGGCGCAACAGCCGATAAAATTTATGATTGCATAGTAAACAGCGACGGCTATGAATCCTCGGGCTTGGAAATCATAAAAACAGATGTCCTAAAAAATGCCGTAGGTATTGCACGAGAAAAGGCACACAGCAGAGATATAGTAACACTTTGTCCTGCGTGTCCTGCTTTCGACCAGTTCAAAACTTTTGAATACAGGGGCAGAGAATATAAAAGATTGGTGAATGAATTTGAATAATAAAGAAATTATACAGCTGTTAAAAAAGCTTACTGATGTACCTGCCGTCAGCGGATGTGAAAGCGATTTTGCGCATTTACTCAGCGATATGCTTACTCCTTTCGGCAAAGCAAAAATAGATTCAATTAATAATGTAAGCTGTACCTTTGGCGAGGGAACACATTTTCTGCTTGACGCTCATATTGACCAAATCGGTATGATTGTTAAGGCTGTTACCGACGACGGCTTTATTAAGCTCGATAAGTGCGGCGGAATAGATAACAGAATGCTCACAGCAAGCGAAGTCAGCATTTGGGGCAAAAAAGAGGTCAGGGGAGTCATTTCCTCTTTGCCTCCTCATCTTCAATCAAAGGATGATAAGAAAAATGTTCCGTCACTTGATGACCTTGCAGTCGATGTAGGTATGACGAAGCAAGAAGCCGAACAGCTTATTTCGCTCGGTGACAGAGCAACATTTAAGCGTGTGTTTACTCCGTTGATGAATAATCAAATTTGCTCTAATTCGCTCGACAACAAAGCAGGTGTTTGTGCCGTGCTTTTGGCTTTGGAAAAGCTAATGGGTGTTAATGCTAAAATAACCGTTCTCTTTACCTCTCAGGAGGAGGTCGGACTTCGTGGTGCAAAAACAGGTTCATTTATTGACGGTGTGGACGAGGCAATTTGCGTTGATGTTTCCTTTGCTTATACCCCGTCCTGCAAAAAGAGTGAATGTGGCGAAATCGGTAAAGGCGCTATGATTGGATTTTCTCCGATACTCAGTAACGATATGAGCCGAGCAATGAAGAATGTCGCAATTAAAAAAGGAATTGCCTTTCAAGAGGAAATTATGGGAGGCGGTCATACCGGAACGGATGCGGATGTTATTTCCGTCAGCCGTTGCGGAATAAAAACCTCTCTTCTTTCAATCCCGCAAAAATATATGCATTCGCCTGTTGAGGTTGTTAATGTAAATGATATTGAGGCAACCGCTTGCCTTATTGCAGAGTATATTAAGCAGAGAGTAGGTGATGATAATGCTTAAAGATTTGTGTCTCTTAAACGGCACATCGGGTGACGAGGCTGCCGTAAGTGCATATATCATTAATGAAATTAAGGATTATTGCACCTGTACAAAGGATAATTTAGGCTCGATTATCGCTTATAAAAAGGGAAGAAAAAAGCCTGATAAAATTGTTTCCGTTAATGCCCATATGGACGAGGTAGGCTTTATTATCACAGGTGTTACACCCGACGGTTATCTTAGGTTTTCCTGTGTCGGCGGAATTGACAGTAAGGTGTGCCTTGACAGAACCGTTACCGTAGGGGCTGAGGGTGTTAAGGGTGTAATTGCAGATAAAGCATTTCATTTGCTTTCGGACAGCGAAAAAAATGTCGCTTCCGATTTTGATAAGCTTTTGATTGACATCGGAGCAGAAAATGAGGAGCAGGCTCTTTCGGTCGTGTCGCTCGGTGATTTCGCTTATTTTGACAGCGACTATACCGAACTTGGAAACGGTTATATAAAGGCTAAGGCTCTTGATGACAGAATAGGTTGTATGCTTATGATTGAGCTTATTAAGAGCGAACTTGAATATGACACGGTCTTTTGCTTTAATGTTCAGGAGGAGGTTGGCCTTCGTGGCTCGGCATGTACTGCTTTTACCGTTCAGGCAGATGTGGCACTCGTCCTTGAAGCTACAACAGCCGCCGATTTGGACGGTGTAACAGGAGCCGACAGAGTTTGTGTTTTGGGTAACGGAGCAGTTGTTTCGTTTATGGATAACAGAACTGTTTATGACAGAGACCTTTATAAACTTGCAATGAATACCGCCTCAGAAAACAACATTCCCGTGCAGACAAAAACCGCTGTCGCAGGCGGAAATGATGCAGGTGCTATTCAAACTTCGGGCAAGGGTGCAAAGGTGCTTGCAATATCACTTCCTTGCCGATATATTCATTCGGGTGCAAGCGTTGTAAAGCAGTCGGATATTGATAACACAAGAAAATTAATAAAGGAATTATTAAAAAAGATTTATGATTGAACAAATTGAAAGCCCTGAACTTTTTGACGAATGGCAAAAGAGGGATTTATATACCGTCAGAATTTTGGCTTTGCTTAAATCCTATGGCACGGCTTATCGCTTCGCTACCTTTTACCGTCAGATTTTAGATGGCAAAATCACAGCGATTCTTTCAAAGCTTGATAACGATATAACCTTGGCAGTAGACGACGGCTTTGATAATTATGAGCTTGTCAGGTTCTTTTGCATTACAGGACACGGCACCATTTTGTGTGACCCGATTTTTGAAATCGGTGCAAAATATGATGAGGGCGTTATTATGTCTTGCGATGTAAAGCGTGATTTGAATGTTATGGGTGCGGGTATGATAGGTATCAGCGTAGACGAGTACCCTAAACTTATGGATTTATATAATTTTATTGATTATGATAATCAGGATTTTAAGTCGTGGTATGTTGATATAAGCCATAGAGTGAGGCATAATACTGCTAAGGCATATACTCTTAATGTTGCGGGAAATGTTGTATCAAGCTCGATTTTGTCCTCGATTTATGACGATGATGCCGTACTTACCGCTGTTCGCACAGGCGAGGATTACAGAAGAATGGGCTATGGCGGATATTTGGTTTCATATATCTGCAACGATATTAAGGGTACTGTTTACCTTATGAGAGATGCCGAGCTTAACGAGCATTTTTATACCGACCTCGGCTTTAAGAATATAGGAATTTGGAGAATGTATAGATGAATCCGTTTTTTGAAATTGACGAACGAATAGAGGCGCAGTCACAAAGTGCAGTGGAGCTTTGTAAAGATGCCTTTGATGAAATAGAAAGAATTACAGAATTTAATCAGTTAAAGGTGCAAAAGGCTTTTATTGATAATTGTATTTCCGAAAGCCATTTTGTATCCTCAACCGGATACGGCTACGGCGACCGTGGCAGAGAAGCACTCGACAGAATGTGGGCGCAGATTTTCGGTGCAGAGGATGCGTTAGTAAGACATAACTTCACTTGCGGAACTCACACCCTTGCAACCGCATTATTCGGCGTTCTTCGTCCGGGTGATAAAATGCTTTGCGTTACCGGCACGCCTTATGACACGATTCACGGCGTTATCGGTATTACAGGCGAGGGGATGGGTTCTCTAAAGGACTTCGGCATTGCGTATGATGAGGTGGCATTAAAGGACGATAAGCCTGATTTAGAGGCTATTTCAAATGCCGTTGACGACAGCGTTACTATGGTTTACATTCAACGCAGCCGTGGATATGAGCTTAGACCGTCGCTCACCGTTGATGTCATTGAGGATATTGTTAAGGTGGCTAAGGCTAAAAATCCAAATGTTATCGTAATGGTTGATAACTGTTACGGTGAATTTACTCAAACTAAAGAACCTACCGAGGTCGGAGCAGACCTTATAGCAGGCTCTCTTATTAAAAACGCAGGCGGCGGTATTGCCAGAACGGGCGGATATATTTGCGGTAGGCACGACCTTGTGGAAAAATGTGCTTATAGGCTTACGACTCCGGGTCTCGGTAAAGAGGTCGGCTGTACTGTCGGAATGAACAGAGAATTATATATGGGTTTGTTCTTTGCTCCTCATACGGTCGGCGAGGCTCTTAAAAGTGCCGTTTACACAGCTGCATTGTTTGAGGGCTTTGGTTATGATGTAACTCCGAGATATAACGAAACAAGAGGCGATATTGTCCAGTGCCTCGGTTTAGAAAATGAGGAAAGCCTTGTTGCTTTTTGTCAGGGTATTCAAAGCGGAAGTCCTGTTGACAGTTTTGTTTTGCCTGAGCCTTGGGATATGCCGGGCTACGACAGTAAGGTTGTTATGGCAGCAGGTGCATTTACTCTCGGTTCGTCAATAGAGCTTTCGGCAGACGCTCCTATCAGAGAGCCGTTTTACGCTTGGATTCAAGGCGGACTTAATTTTCATTCGGCAAAGATTTGTGCAAAGCTTGCCGCACAATCTATGCTTAGAAAGGGATTGCTGAAAAATGAAGCATAATTATACAGGTATTAAACCCGAGAGCATTGAACTCTTGTGCCTAAACAGATTTAATGACTCAAAGGAATTTTATGAGGAACATAAAGAAGAATTAAAGCAGGGCATTACCGTTCCGCTTCGTCAAATGGTTCTTGATATGTCAGAGCTTATGTTTGAAATAGACGATAAGATGTATCTTGACCCCGTTCGTGCCGTTTCTCGTATTTATCGTGATACCCGTGGTAATCGCTCTAAAATTAAATACAGAGAAAATATGTGGGTGTTTTTCAGACGGTATAAAAAGGAATATCCCTCAGCACCGTTTTATTATTTTGAATTTTATCCCGACTCATACGGCTACGGTTTGGTGCTGTGGACTTGGAAGGCTTCTTCTATTAAGGTTGTGCATGATATGATTATTGAACAGCCTCGTCGCTTTAAGTCTGCACTAAAGGCTTGCGAGCAGGCAGGCTTTACCTTTGAAACATACGATACCTATAAAAAGGATAGGTACCCCGATGCGCCAAAGGAGCTGAAGCCCTATCTTAATGCAAAAAGCTTTGGCTTTTCGTATAACAGTAATGATTTGAGCGTCATAGCCTCTCCTGCTATTATTAACGAAATGAAGCTTGCGTTTGATGTAGCAGAGCCGATGTACGATTTTTTACTCGAAGCTTATGAGAGAATGCTTACACAGGGACTTATTACACCGGAGGTATAGTATGCTTCAAATGATTATCGGCAGAGCCGGAAGCGGTAAAACCGAATATGTGTTTAACAGTATAAAAAACAGAGTAGAGCAGGGTGACGGCAGCATCCTGCTTATTACTCCTGAGCAATTTTCATTTATCAGCGAAAGAAGACTGCTGAAGGACTTGGGAGAAGATAAGGTTAATTGTGTGGAAAACGGCTCGTTTTCAAGGCTTTCGGGCGATATAGCAAAAAAATACGGGTCTTTTACACTTCCTATGCTTTCAAAGGGTGCAAAGGCTGTGTTGTTTAAGAAGGCTTGTGATTTATGTAAGGATGAGCTTGAGCTTTTTTCTAAAAATGTAAATAATAATGCCTTTATCGCTTCTGCTATAAGAATATATGACGAAATGAAGGCTTGTCGTGTCTCCTGTGACGACATTATTTCGGCTTCGCAAAATGCTGAAAAGCTTACCTTGTCGCAAAAGCTTCACGATATAGCACTTATAATGTCCGCATATGACGAACTGATTAAGGATAAATATACAGACCCTGCCGAGGAACTCACATATCTTTATGAACGCTTGCTGACTCTTGATTATTTTAAGGGCAAAACCGTTTATATCGACGGTTTTTCAGGCTTTGTTGCACAGGAATATAAAATTCTTGAAATTATATTAAAGCAGGCTGACGCTGTTTATATAACATTTTGCTCACAACTCATCGAAAACAGGGATAAGTACAGCCTCTTTTCATATGTTAATTCTAATATTGATATTTTGACCTCTGTTGCAAAAAAGCAGGGTGTTGAAATATTGCCGCCTGTTTATTTGACGGAAAATCACAGGGCAAATAATGACGAGCTTCGTTGCCTTGAAAAAAATATTTATGCCGATACCAAAGCTCCGTATTCGGGTGCGGTATCCAATGTGTCTGTTTATTGTGCAAAAAATATTGTTGATGAATGCGATTATGTTTCATCTTCAATATCAAAGCTTCTCAGAAGAGGCATAAACCCTTGCGATATTACCGTTATCTGCCGTGATGCAGAAAAGTATCGCAGAGAGCTTCAGTTTGCGTTTTCAAAATATAATATTCCGTATTTTGACGACGAAAGACAAAATATATCCTCACAGCCTTGTGTTATGTTTATTAATTATCTGTTTAGAGTGTGTGAGTATTATTTTCGCTCCGACGATGTTTTCTCGCTTCTTAAAACAGGACTTACTCAGCTTGATACAGAAAGTATTTCAAGCCTTGAAAATTACGCTTTTATGTGGAATATTAACGGTAATAAATGGAAGTCACCGTTTACTGAATCCACTAAGGGTTTTGTAGAGGAAATCACCGATTCCGATAAAAAGGCACTTGAAAAAATCAATACATACAGGGAGTATGTTTCCTCTCGACTTGAAAATTTTTCGCATAGAGTAAAGAGTACAGATGCTAAGGGCATTTCGACTGCTATTTATTATACGCTGCTTGATTTTTCGGTAGATAAGAATATAAAGCAGTTGGCAGTTGCACTTGATGAAAACGGAAAATCAGCTCTTGCATTGGAACAGGGCAGAGTTTGGGATTTGCTGATGGATATTCTTAATCAGCTTGCCACGCTCTCTGACGGAGAGAAAATAAGTATTAAGGAATACGCAAAGCTTTTCAATCTTATGATTGCAAACGAGGACTTGGGTAATGTTCCGATAGGACTTGATAATGTTCAGTTCGGCTCTGCCGACAGAATACGCTGTAATAATCCGTATGCGTGCTTTGTCCTCGGGGCGAACGAGGGCGAATTTCCTCAAAATGTTTCCTCCTCGGGACTTCTCAGCGAGGCAGACAGAGTAAGGCTTATCGACGATGATTTTAAGCTTTATTCTTACGGAGAAACGCTGAATGCTCAGGAACGATTTTTTGCATATATGGCTGCTTCGTGTGCCACTGATATGCTGTTCGTTTCTTACAGAAATTCTGTTGACGATACATGTGAAAGCTCCCTTGTAAGTGAAATAAAGGATGCGTTAAATGAATTAACCGTTGAACACGCACCAAACGATATTACTTTAGACTGCCTTGAAAGTGATGCAAATGCCTTTGAATATCTTGCGTCGGATTATGACGCTGACAGCGAAATAATTGCTACTCTAAAGCAGTATTTTTCAGAAAAAAAGGATTACGAATACAGACTTAATGCAGTAAACGCTCTTTGCGAAAATCCCCAAATGCAAATTAAAAACAAGGAACTTGCAGAAAAACTGTTTAAGAAGGATATGTACCTGTCAGCATCAAGAATTGAGGATTATTATAATTGTGCTTTTAGGTATTTTTGCAAATTCGGACTTAATGTCAGACCGAGAACAAAGGCAGAAATGAACGCAATGCAAACCGGTACGGTTATCCATTTCGTACTCGAACATCTGATTAAGGATGTGTCTACAAAAAGACTTGTTCAGCTTGATAAAAATGAAATTGCAAGTCTTACAGAAAAATATTTGAAAATCTATTTTGATACCAAAATGGGCGACAGCGAAAAGCAAAGCGCAAGATTTAAGTATCAGTTTATGAGACTGTCTAAAATGCTTACAGAGGTTGTTATCAGATTGCGTGATGAATTTCTTAACAGCGACTTTGAAGCGAAAGCATTTGAACTATCTATCGGCGACGGAAGTGAAAATGAAGAGGTTATGTCAAAGACCTATAAGCTTTCGGACGGAGGTACCATAAAAATCAAAGGCTCAATAGACCGTGTTGATACCTATGTAGAAAACGGCGTTCAGTATGTAAGGGTTGTCGATTATAAAAGCGGAAGCAAAGAATTCAAGCTCAGCGATATTTTGCACGGCTTAAATTTGCAGATGTTCATTTATCTGTTTACACTCTGTGCGTCGGATAATAAGCTTTCGGGTGTTGAGGCAGGCGTGCTTTATATGCATTCTGCAAGAAGCGTTTTCAACGTTGAAAGAAATGCTAAGGATTTATCTTCTAAGGAAAATAAAGAATTTTGTATGAAGGGCGTTGTCTTAAATGACGAAGAGCATAGCATTGCCGAGCATATGGACAGAGAGTGGAGTAATAAATATATTCCGGTTTCATTAACAAATAAAGGCCTTGGCGGTAATATTGTTTCTCTTGCCGACCTTGGAAGAATTTCTGCAAAAATAGACGAACTCATTGTTTCTATGGGCGATAATCTTCATAACGGAAACATTCCGCAGTCGCCTGCAAATTCCGAAAAGCACAATAAGACCTGTGAATTTTGCGATTATAAGGATGTTTGTAAAAACAAGAAAGAAATTATACCAAATTCGTTTAACGATATGGATTTTGAAGATGCAATTAAAGCCTTAAAGGAGGATGTGAATAATGACTAAATGGACCGTCCCCCAACAAAATGCGATTAATGCAAAAAATTCAAATATATTGGTAAACGCTGCGGCAGGCTCGGGTAAAACTGCCGTCCTTGTTGAACGAGTTATCAAAACGGTTATTGATGACGGTGTTCCTATTGATAAGCTTCTGATAGTTACCTTTACCAATGCCGCCGCTTCTGAAATGCGAAACAGAATTGCAAAAAAACTGCGTGAAGTGATAAGCACCGCCGCAAATGAGCCTAACTCGGATGAAATTATTTCAAGGGCGAAACGACAGTATTCGCTTTTGCCCGGTGCTATGATTTGCACTATCGACTCTTTTTGTATAAATCTTGTAAGAGAAAATTTCTTTAAGCTTGATATTCAGCAGGATTTCAGCATTATGGATGATTCGCAGCGTATGCTTGTGGAGCAGACTGTCCTTGATGAGATAATTGACAGCTATTACGAAAGCGGTGATAATAACTTTTATGACCTCGTAGAAATGTTTTCATCATCTAAAAATGACAGCGACCTTTCCGCATTTATCCGCCAAATTAATTTGTTTACCTCGTCGCAGGCTTTCCCCGATACTTGGCTTGATGAGGCTTGCGAGATGTATAATCCGAGTGTAAAGCTTTCCGATTCGTTTGTTGCACAGCACGCATATGAACGAACCGAAGAATCCCTTGATTACGCAGTCGAGCTTATTAACAATTCTATTTCGTCCCTTGTTACAGACGATTTGCTTTATGATAAGTACAAGGATATGCTTTTGAGCGAGAAAGATTATGTTGAATATGTAAGAACTGTGCTGGAGCAAAGGCAGTGGGATAAAATCACCGACGCTGTAAATAATGTTACTTATATCAGAATGCCTACCAAGAGAGGTTATACAAGTCCGTCAAGAGCTATCGTTACTGCCAACAGAGCGATATATAAGGAGCTGTTTCAAAAGAAGCTTAAAGCACTTTATTCTGTGTCTGCCGATGAGTATGAGCAGGATTGTAAAAGGCTTTATCCTATGATTTGTCTGCTTTGTAAGATTATTAAGGAATTTTCTTTGGCAGTAAAAGAGGAAAAAAGAAAGCTAAATTCTTACACCTTTGCCGATGTTGAACACTTTGCAATCGAGCTTTTGTTTTACAGAGATAACGACGGCAATGTTGTAAAAACCGATTTGGCAAAAGAGCTTAGCGATAATTTTTATGAGATACTTGTTGACGAGTATCAGGATACAAATTCGGCTCAGGATACATTGTTTAAGATGCTTTCAAACGGTCATAACAGATTTATGGTAGGTGATATGAAGCAGAGCATTTATCGTTTCAGACTTGCTATGCCTCAAATCTTTAATGCTAAAAAGGAAGCGTATGCTGATTTTGAGCGAAACGGTAATAAACAAAGCTATAAAATAAATCTTGATACAAATTTCCGTTCAAGAGCTGAAATATGCTCTTATGTTAATTTCGTCTTTTCCCACTTTATGTCCTCAAAGGTCGGTGAGGTAAACTATGACGGTAACGAACGACTCAATAACGGTTTGGAATATGAAAAAACCGATATTCCGTCTGCTTCGCTTTATCTGCTTGAAACGCCCGAGGATAAGGACGCAAATGAGTATGAGGCAGAAAAGGTTGCCGAATACATTATATCTAAGGTTCAAGGCGCAGAACTTGTTATGGATAAGAACGGATACAGACCTATCAAGTACGGTGATTTTGCCGTTCTTATGCGTTCCGATAAGGATAAAGTACCTGTGTTTGCAGAGGTGTTTTCAAGGTACGGCATACCGACTGTTTTTAATAACAAGTCAAATTTGTTTTCTGCTAATGAAGTGCTTATTCTTCTTAACCTTTTGCGAAGTATTGATAATCCGTTGCAGGACGTGCCTCTTTTGGCAACGCTTATGTCTGCTTTTTACGGCTTTACACCGGATGACCTTGCCGGAGCAAAATTGAAGCGTAACGCTAAAAATCTGTATAATTCAATTATTGATAATTTGGATTTCTCCGTGTTTGTAAATGATTTGAAGAGGTACAGAGAGTATGCAAGCTCAATGAGTGTCGAAAGCCTTATCAGAACAATTATATCCGAAACCTCTTATCTTTCCGTTATTTCGGCAATGGGCAATCACGAGCAAAGAGTGCTTAATGTTATGAAGCTTGTCGATATAGCAAAGAGGTTTGACGGCGGGGATAATGTCGGTTTGACCTCGTTTTTGAGATATGTTGATGCCATTATTGATAATAAGTTTAATATTGAAAGTCCGGCAGTTACCCATACCGACAGTAACGCAGTCAATATTATGACTATACATAAATCAAAAGGACTTGAATTTCCTGTCTGTATTCTTGCGGGAAGCAGTCATCAGTACAATACCGATGACACTAAGAAAAGAATACAGCTTAATTCTCGCTTTGGTATCGGCTTGAAAGTGTATAACGAGGATACGCTCAGCAGATATGATTCTTTGCAGTATACCGCTTTGAAAGAAATAAATTCTCGTGAATTGATGAGCGAAAATCTTCGTGTTCTTTATGTTGCGCTTACAAGAGCAAGAGAACAATTCGTTACATTTTATACAACAAAGAACATTCATGATACCGTCAATAAAAAAGCAAGTATGATTAATGACGGTGCTGTTTCGCCTCTTTCCGTTCAAAAGGTTCGCAGTGACGGCGACTTTATTATTACGGCTGCTCTTCTTCATAAAGACGGACAGGTTCTCCGTGATATGTGCGATGTTGATGTTAAGGTGGATATGCAGTCATACGATTTTGATATGTCTGTAAATATCATAACCTCCGATAATGCTCTGCAAGAGGCCGAGGCAGTTAAAAAACCCGAACAGCAGGCTGATATTGCTTTGCTTGAAGAAATAAAGAAAAGACTGTCGTTTAGGTACGATAGGCTTTCCCTTGCAAATTATCCGTCGAAGCTTACCGCCTCCTCACTTGATGAGGCACACCGAAGCTATGAGTATTTAACCTCGTCAAAGCCCGCCTTTTTAACAGAGGGAAATATGACATCGGCTCAAAAGGGAACCGCAATGCATACATTTATGCAGTATTGCGATTATGATAATGCAAGACGGAATTTGCAAAACGAAATTGACAGGCTCGTGTCGCTGTCGTATATCACTTTGCAACAGGCAGAGGTGTTAAATAAGGACAGACTTAACGAGTTTTTCAATTCGGAGCTTGCACATAGAATATTTAACGGCGACAGGGTATATAGGGAATACAAAATATCTGCGTTTGTTCCCGTGTGCAATATTGAAAATACCGAATTTGATGATGAGGTTTTGATTCAAGGTATTGCCGATTGCGTCTTCGAGGAAAACGGAGAGCTTGTACTTGTTGACTATAAAACCGACAGGGCTGAAAGCGAGACAGAGCTTCTTGATAAGTATAAAAATCAGGTAGCATTTTATAGGTACGCAATAGAAAAATCTCTCAAAAAACCGGTTAAAGAGGCAGCATTGTATTCTTTTTATCTAAATAAACCGTGTATTTACAAATAATTTGAAAAAAACTCTTGCAATTTATTTCAATCTTTGTTATAATTCTTGCGTTATGAGATTAAGTGAGGTGAAAGTTATGAAGGAAGGAATCCATCCGGATTATCAAACATGTACAGTTAGATGTGCTTGCGGTGCAACATTTGAGACTAAAAGCACTAAAGGCGATATGAAGGTAGATATCTGCTCAAAGTGTCACCCATTCTATACAGGTAAGCAAAAGCTTGTAGATACAGGTGGACGAGTTGAGAGATTCAACAAGAGATTTGCTAAAAAGGGCTAATCAAAGAATAACGGCAACAGTAGGTAACACTTCTGTTGCCTTGTTTTTTAGCAGGAGGCTTTATGCAGGAGTATAAGACGGTCGAGCTTGAAGCGGATGATTTCTTTATTGAAAAGAAATCGAAATTTATCGGCTATGCAAAGCCTGTGCAAACTCAGGAGCAGGCTGCCGAATTTATTTCAAAAATTAAATCAAAGCATTGGGACGCAACGCATAATGTTTATGCCTATGTTCTGCGTGAAAATAATATACAGCGTTACAGCGACGACGGCGAGCCGAGTGGTACGGCAGGTGTTCCCGTTTTGGATGTTTTGCTCAAGGAAGGCTTGGTTGATGTCTGCGTTGTCGCTACGAGATATTTTGGCGGAACACTCTTAGGTGCAGGCGGTCTTGTCAGAGCTTACAGCCACACCTCAAAGATTGCCGTTGATGCGGCAGGCATTATCACTATGGCTCAGTGCAGTATTATGTCTGTGTGCGTTGATTATTCGTTTTATGAGCGACTGAATATTTTGCTGTCGGATTTTTCTGCCATTGTTCGTGATACTCAGTTTTCGGATAATGTAGTTGTTGAATTTTCCGTCAGAGATGACAGGGTACAGCCTCTTAGTGATAAATTGACCGATGTGTCAAACGGTCGGTATAGCCTTAAATTTCTTAGAAATGAATTTTCTAAGGTTTTGTAAATATACGCTTACTTAAAAAACGGTGAGAGCAATTTGGATTGTCCTCACCGTTTCATTTTTTATTTATCGTTTTCTATATTAATTACATTTATTTCGGGGTGGTTGAATAATCTAAACGGAAATTCCGCATTGCCCAGTCCTCTCGATACTATAAGCATAGGTCTGCTGCCAAATGAGCCTTTTGCGTATTTGGGCAAGAAACCCTGACCGGGCGAAAAAATCGGACCTATAAAAGGCAGGCAGAATTGACCGCCGTGTGCATGTCCCGATAGCTGTATGTCAAAATCATATTGAGAATAATTCATTTCCTTTACACCCTCAAAGTTTTCCGGGAAATGTGACATTACGATTTTGTAGCCGTTGCCTTTGTTTAATTCGTTAAAGTATTCCGACATATCCTTGTATTCAAATGTGCCGTTTTTCCTTGCCTTGTAATCCTCAAAATCCGCCTGATTTTCGTCGAGTCCGAGTATGTCTATTTCACCGTTTTCCGAGTCATAAACGCTCATTCTGTTTAACAGTACAATAAACCCTGTATCTTTAAGCTCGTCCATAAGTCCGTCGAAATCGCTCAGCCTGCGTTCGTGATTTCCTGTTATATAGTAAACCCTTGCCCGTTTTACAAGCTCTTTGCCGTAGATAAGCATTTTTTGTTTGTTTTTTTCGTGGTCGTTGATATAATCACCCGTAATGCAAATTATATCGGGATTTATTTCGTCAAGCTTTTTCAAAACTTTCTTAAAAGGCTTGGAATGCAGGTCGCTTAACTGTACGATTTTTACTTTGCCTTTGATTTTATCGCTTTTCAAATCGTATTGAGTAATATCTATTATGTTGTTTTGCAGATATAAAAATATGGCTATGAGCGTTATTATTGCCATTGCCAAGATTATTATAAAGATATGTTCCATTTTACACCTCTTTTTTATCATATCCCAATTAAAAAAATTAGTCAAGAAAAATAAAGGGAATATGTATAAAATGCAGTATATAATAAATAGAAAGCAAAATTGGTATATTTTTGACGAAAGGGGAATTTATGACGCAAAAGCTGATTAGAGAAATTACGGAAGAAAACGAAAAGAAAATTCTTTCTCCCTATGCTGCCCTTTCGGTAAATTCTCGGGGTAGACAGAGAGACGAGGCAGAATGTGACATTCGCACCTGCTTTCAGCGTGACAGGGACAGAATTATTCATTCTCAGTCGTTTAGAAGATTAAAACATAAAACCCAGGTGTTTCTTGCTCCGACAGGCGACCATTATCGTACTCGCCTTACTCATACACTTGAGGTATCTCAGATTGCCCGTACTATCGCAAGAGCGCTTCAGCTTAACGAGGATTTGACAGAGGCTGTTGCATTGGGACACGATTTGGGACATACTCCTTTCGGTCACGCAGGCGAGAGGGCGCTCGCAGGTCTGTCACCAAACGGCTTTAAGCATTATGAGCAGAGCGTGAGAGTTGTTGATTATCTCGAAAAGGACGGTAAGGGATTGAATCTTACCGACGAGGTGCGAAACGGTATTTTGTGCCACACAATCGGCGAGGACGCTTATACTCTCGAAGGACAAATTATAAGAATTGCCGATAAAATTGCTTATATAAATCACGATATTGACGACGCTATTCGTGCCGAGGTTATGAATGAGGAGGATATTCCTCTTGAACTGAGAATGTCACTCGGTATGAGCAAAAGCGAGCGAATTAATAATATGGTGCTTAATGTTATACATAACAGCTCCCACGACCGCATTCTTATGAGTGATGAATTTTGGGATTTGTTTAACGATTTGCACGACTTTATGTTTACTGCCGTATACCGTAACCCTGTTTGCAAGGGTGAAGAGGTAAAGGCAGTTGCAATGCTCGAAAAAATTTATGAGCATTATACCAAATACCCTGAGCAAATGCCTTATCCATATTGCTCGATTGCAGAAAAGGAAAGCGTAGACAGAGCTGTTTGTGATTATATCGCAGGTATGAGCGATAATTATTCGCTTAAAATATTTAATCAGCTTTATGTTCCGAGGTTTTGGATAGAATAATTTTGAAAGGAGTTAAAAATGCCGATATTAAGTGACAGTTTTTTGCAAGAGGTCAGAATGCGTACCGATATTTCGGAACTGATTTCAAGCTATGTTACATTGAGAAAGCGTGGCAATACGAGTATCGGACTTTGCCCGTTTCATAATGAAAAAACTCCTTCTTTTACTGTTTATGAGGATACTCAAAGCTTTTACTGCTTTGGTTGCGGTGTCGGCGGAGATGCCGTAACATTTGTTAAAAAGATTGAGAATCTTGATTATTTGGACGCTGTTAAGCTTCTTGCAGAGCGTGCCGGTATGCAGATGCCCGAAGAAAGCACATATGATGATACTCTCGCAAAAATGAGAAGAAAGGTTTTGGAAATCAACCGTGCAACCGCTAAATTTTATCATAGCTATATGATGAGCGAAGAGGGCAGGGTAGGACTTGAATATTTTCTTTCACGAGGACTTAGCAGAAAAACCATTCAGCATTTCGGCTTGGGTTATGCCCCGAATGATTGGCACAGCCTTGAAAAGCACCTTAAAACGCTCGGCTTCAAGCAGGTTGAAATGCAAGCGGCAGGAGTTATTAAGCAAGGAAAAAAGGGCTATTATGATACATTTGTCAATAGGGTTATGACACCGATTATTGATGTTCGTGGAAATGTAATTGCCTTTGGAGGCAGAGTGCTTGACGATTCTAAGCCTAAGTATATGAACTCAGCCGATTCGCTTGTTTATAAAAAAACTTTTGAGCTTTTCGGCTTAAATTTTGCGAAAGACAGCAGCGAGGACAGCATAATCCTCTGTGAGGGTTATATGGATGTTATCGCTATGCATCAGGCAGGATTTACCAATGCGGTCGCAGGTTGCGGTACTGCACTTACGCCCGAGCAGGTTCGTCTTATTTCAAGATATGCCAAAGAGGTTGTCTTGATTTATGATAACGATGAAGCAGGGCAAAAAGCTTTGAATAAAGCTATAAGATTGTTTGAACAGACGGATGTTAAGATTAGCATACCGAGGCTCAGCGGCGGCAAGGACCCCGACGAGATTATTCATAAGCTTGGTAAAGAACGCTTTGCCTCAATGATTGAAAATTCATCGAGCGAGGTCGAGTTTGCACTCGTAGAGGCACGAAGCAAGTATGACTTGCAGACCACAAGGGGTAAAAGTCTGTATGCTAACGACGCCGTTAAAATTCTCAGCACCGCAAATCCGATAGAAAGAGATTTGTATCTTTCGAGAATTTCTGAAGAACTCGGAATAGAGAAAAGAGCAATTCAGGCTCAACTTGACCATTTTTTGGCAGAAAAAAAGAAGAATAGCCAAAAACAAAATTTCAAAAAAATTATTGATAACGATATGCTCCAAATGAGAAAGGAAAGCCACGATTCCTCTGCAACCCCTGTTATGCTAAAAGCAGAGCAGAGAATAATCGGATTGCTTTTGACCCATCCTGATTGTATTAAGTTTTGTGATGAACTTAGTGACGAAATGTTCAGCGAGGGATTTTACAGAAAAGCATATCAAACCGTTACTCAGAGAATTAAAGAAAATATGTCGCTTGATTTAATTGTGTTCAATGAAAATTTCAGCGACGAAGAAATGAGTAAGCTTACCAAAATCATTCATTCCACCCAAGGCAGCAGTAATCCTAAGCAGGAATTTAAGGATTGCGTAAATGTTGTTAAAAAGGAATTTGATAAAAATAATAAGGTGAAAGCATCGGAACTTGATGACGATGCGTTCAGAAGTATGTTTAAGAACAAAAATACATAAGAGGAGATTTAATATGGACAAGATTAAAGCAAATACACCTGACGAGGAAAAGAAGCAAAATGCGTTTAAGAAGCTTGTAGAAAAGGGCAAGACCTCCGGTCATCTTACCGCACAGGAAATTGACAACCTTATAGTTGAACTTGACCTTGATGTAAATGAGCTTGAAACGCTTAACGACCTCATTGATGCAAATAATATCAGCATTATTGATGACTTTTCATCAGAAACACTTGACGGTATTTCTCTTGAGGTTGACTTGCCTAAGGAAACAGACGCAGCGGATACAGTTGCAGTAAATGACAGTGCCGCTATGGATGACCCTGTTAAGGTTTACTTAAAGGAAATCGGCAGAATTCCGCTTCTCACCGCAGAGGAGGAAATTGAGCTTGCCATTAAAATAGCAGACGATGACGGGCAGGCAAAGAAGCGTCTTGCAGAAGCAAATCTCCGTCTTGTTGTAAGTATTGCAAAGAGATATGTCGGCAGAGGTATGCAGTTCCTTGACCTTATCCAAGAGGGCAACCTCGGTCTTATTAAGGCGGTTGATAAGTTTGATTATACTAAGGGCTTTAAGTTTTCTACCTATGCAACATGGTGGATTAGACAAGCTATCACAAGAGCAATAGCCGACCAAGCAAGAACAATTCGTATTCCTGTTCATATGGTTGAAACTATTAATAAGGTTAAAAAGGCGCAGTCACAGCTTCTTCACCTTAACGGCCACGAGGCAACACCTGAGGAAATCGCAGATTATCTTGAAATGCCTGTTGATAAGGTAAGAGAAATAATCCGAGTATCGCAAGAACCTGTGTCACTTGAAACTCCAATCGGTGAGGAGGAGGATTCTCACCTTGGCGACTTTATTCCGGATGATGAGGCACTTGCACCGGCTGATGCGGCATCTATGAGTTTACTTAAAGAACAGCTTGCAGAGGTTCTTCAGACTCTTACTCCAAGAGAAGAAAAGGTGTTAAAGCTCCGTTTCGGTCTTGAGGACGGCAATCCAAAAACTCTCGAGGAAGTCGGTAAAGAATTTAATGTAACCCGTGAGCGTATCAGACAGATTGAAGCTAAGGCACTCCGCAAGCTTCGTCACCCAAGCAGAAGTAAAAAATTAAAGGACTTTTTAGATTAATGGAACAAAAGAAAATTGACAGAATAAATGAGCTTGCCCATAAGGCAAAAACTCCGGAGGGCTTGACAGAGGACGAAAAAAAGGAGCAGGCTGAGCTTCGCCTTGAATATGTTAATTCGTTTAAGGCGAGTCTTGCCGAACAACTTGCAAATACCTATATTGTCCGTCCTGACGGTACAAAGGAAAAGCTTGAGAGAAAAAAGAGAAATGAAAACTAAGAGTAAATTGATTATCATGGAGGGACTTGACGGAAGCGGAAAGTCTACTCAAACTCAACTTCTTGAGGATTACTTTAATTCTCAAAATATAGACTATAAAAAAATTAAATTACCGGATTACGACAGCCCGTCAAGCACGCTTGTTAATATGTACCTTGGCGGAGAATTCGGCTCGAATGCAAATGATGTAAACGCTTATGCCGCATCTGCTTTTTATGCCGTTGACCGTTTTGCTTCCTATAAGCTTAAATGGAAGGACGATTACGAAAAGGGTACCGTAATTCTTGCCGACAGATATGCAACTTCAAATTCTATCTATCAAATGGAAAAAATTTCCGAGGAAAAGTGGGATGAATATTTGCAGTGGACAGAGGATTTCGAGTACGACAAAATCGGCATACCCCGTCCCGATGCGGTGATATATTTGGATATGCCCGTAGAGATTTCGCAAAAGCTTATGACCTCACGCTATAACGGGGATGAGGGCAAAAAGGATGTTCACGAGGTGAATGTTGAATTTCTCAAGGCTTGCAGAAAATCCGCACTGTATGCCGCTGAAAAGCAAGGTTGGCATATCGTAAACTGTTCCGACGGGGAAAAACCATATTCGATAGAGCAAATTCATAAGGCTGTTGTTGAAATTGTGGATAAGGAGCTTTCAAATGCTTAGCTTTAAGAAACCTGAAATCAGCGATAAACAGTGGGTGAACGCTTGCCTCCGGCACGCAAACAGTATGAACTGTGAGTACACCTTCGGTAATCTTTTTCTTTGGAGCGAATCGTATAAAACCGAAATATGTAAATATAATGATTTCTTGATTGTCAGATGGCACGACGGCGAAAGCCTGACTTATTCTGTTCCTCTTGGTGAGGGCGATTTCACCGACGCTGTTGAAAAAATTATTGATGATGCAAGAGCTAATAATACAACGCCAAAAATTTACGGTATAACCGAAGGCTATCTCGGAATGCTTCAAGAGGCATTTTTCGGTAAGTTTGATTATAATTTTGATGACGCATTTAACGATTATATTTATTCTGTCGAAAAAATGGCTTCTCTTTCAGGAAAGAAGTATCATTCAAAGCGTAATCACATAACATTTTTTAAGAAAACAAATCCCGATTGGCAGTTTGAACCGTTGACAAAGGATAATATAGATGAGTGTATTGCACTTCACGCAAAATGGATAGAAAATAAGGACAGCGATAATGAGGATTATTCCTTTGAGTTTGAAGCTGTGCTTAGGGCTTTTGAGTATTTTGATGAACTTGATTTTGTCGGCGGTCTTATCAGAGTAAACGGTGAGGCTGTGGCATTTACACTCGGTGAGGGGCAGGTAGGCTCGTCCTGCTTTGTTACTCATTTTGAAAAAGCACCTGCCGAAATGCGTGGAGCATATCCTATTATCTGTCAGGAATTTACAAAAAACTGCCTGCTCGGTAAATATGAGTATGTAAATCGTGAGGAAGACTTAGGCATTGAGGGACTTAGAAAGGCTAAGCAGTCTTATTATCCCGAGATTTTTCTCAGTAAGGGCGTTGCTGTGTATAATGATTAAGGCATATAATGACTTAAACGGTATCGCAGAAATTTGGTGTGAAGCATTCGGTGATACCTTTGAAGATGTAAAATATTTTTTTGAAAATTTGAAATACGGTAAATGCTTTGCTTATATAATTGACGGCAAGGCTGTGTCGCTTCTCTTTCTTGTGGATTGTTCTATCGGTGACAGTACGGCAAAATATATCTATGCCGCCTGTACGCTAAAGCAATTTAGAGGTATGGGGTATATGTCCCGGCTTTTGTCATATGTCTGTTCGTTGGGTAGTGATGTGTGCCTTATTCCTGCTGATGAACGTCTTGTGACTTATTATAAGCAAAGAGGTTTTGAGGAAGTCAGAAGTGTTGACGAATTGAATTTTTTTGAAAATGATGTGATTAATAACGACTATCTCATTGTGGGATGTTCGCTTAAAGAACCCATTGTATTGCTTAATACGGAGGATTAATTATGGTATATGTATTTTTGGCAGACGGCTTTGAAATTATCGAGGCTTTAGCTCCCGTTGATATGATGCGTCGAGCAAAGATTGATGTTAAAACTGTCGGTGTTACCTCGCAAATCGTAAATTCATCTTGCGGCGTCGGAGTTAAATGCGATATGACGATTGATGAATTTGATTTTTATGATGTTGAGGCTGTCGTTTTGCCGGGCGGTATGCCGGGTACACTTAATTTAGAGGCAAATCAAGCAGTTCAAAATGCTGTTGATAACGCTTGTAACACTAACGCTTTGATTTGTGCAATCTGTGCCGCACCGTCCATATTGGGACATAAGGGTCTCCTTCAGGGTAAGCAGGCAACATGTTTCCCGGGATTTGAGGGTTCGCTTGACGGTGCAAACCTTAGCGAAGATTTTGTCGCTGTTGACGGCAACATTATTACCGCAAGGGGCGCAGGAGTTTGTATCGACTTCGGCTTAGAGATAGTTAAGCAATTAAGAGGCGGAGAGCTTTCGGATGAAATCAGAAAATCAATTCAGTCAAGATAAAAAATATTTAAGAAGCTATGCAAGACAGCGAAGAGCCAGCTTGCAGAATAAGTCCGATTTGGATTTTAAGATTTGTCAAAAATTTCTTTGTTGCGACCTTTATAAGAAAGCCAATACCGTTCTTGCATATTGCTCATTGCCCGACGAGATTAATACGGATGTTATAATCCAATCTGCCTTTGACGACGGAAAAAAAGTGGCAGTTCCGCTGTGCCTTGATTCAAACGGTACAATGGAGTTTTATTACATATCCTCGTTTGACGATTTGCATATAGGCTCTTTTGGTGTAAGAGAGCCGAGTGCCAAGAAATCTGCTCAGGTGCAGGATTTTTCACAAGCTGTGATTATTTTGCCCGGGCTGTGTTTTGATAAAAATAACTATCGTCTTGGCTATGGCAAGGGGTATTATGACAGATTTTTGGAAAAACACCCTTTAATTTCTGTGGGATTGTGCTATAATAGCCTTATTGTGGATAAACTTCCAACTGATATTTATGACAAAAAAGCAGATTTTGTAATTACCGAATCTGACTGACGGAGGAAATATGCAAAGCAATAATAAAGATAATAAGGATTTTTATTTCTCAAATAATGAAGCGGCAGTTGCTAAAATAGATAAGCAAGTAAAAAAGGAAAACAAGAAGCCTGCAAAAAAAGGCGGCGTAGGCTCAACTTATATGTTTTTCATTATTGTGATTGCTGTTTCGGTTGTTGTTTCGATTTATGCCATTTTATGTATGAATGATATTTTGGCTATTACAAAGACTAAATCAAATGTAACCGTCTCATATTCTCAGCAAATTGAAAGCTCAAATGAAGCGATTGATATGCTGCATAAAAAGGGACTTATTAAGTGCAAAAACTTCTGCAAGTTTTTTGTAAAGCTTCGTGACACGGTTATCAGTACATCCCGTTTAGGCGGTCCGTATGAACCCGGTATGTATTATCTTAACGGTAAAATGGGACTTGAAGGTATGCTCGTTACGCTAAAAGGTAATACCGTTTCCAGCGAAACCGTAACGCTGACATTCCCCGAGGGTTATACTGTTCCGGAAATTGTTAATAAACTCGCCGAATACGATGTTTGCGATAAGGCGGCATTGCTTTCTGTTATTCAGTCTACTGAGTTTACCTATTCACTCGTTACCGACTTAAAGGCAAATGATAATGTGCCGTACAGACTTGAGGGCTTCCTTTATCCGGATACCTACGAATTTTTCATTAACGAAAGTGCGTCAAGTGTAATTCGTAAATTCCTTGAAAACGGCGAGTCTAAATTCACCGAAGAGTACAAAACCCGTGCGTCTGAGATGGATCATTCTATTTACGAAATTATGACAGTCGCTTCTATTATAGAAAAAGAGGCGGCAAACGATGAGCAAAAGCGTACAATTGCCGCAATTATCTATAATCGTCTTAATGATAAGGCTAATTTCCCGACCTTGGGCTGCCTTTCAACCTCGGATTATATTACTAATAAGGTTGCACCTAATTTGTCCTCGACATCTTCGCACACCTCGGAGTATTATTTAACCTATTATAATACTAATACAACTTCAACCGTTGTAGGCTTGCCGGCAGGACCTATTTGTAATCCGGGTAATGAATCTATTTATGCCGCATTGTATCCTGAATCTACTAATGATAAATTCTTCTTCCACGATACAAAAGGAAATATGTATACGGCAGAAACTTATTCGGAATTCAAAGCAAAAATCAGAAAATACGCACCTTATTTGGAATAATAATATGAATCAAAATTTGGAACTTTTGTCTCCGGCAGGAGATATGGAACGATTAAAGCTTGCAGTTAAGTTTGGCGCAGATGCTGTTTATGTAGGCGGCGAGATGTTCGGTATGAGAACAAACCCGTCTAATTTCAACTCCGAACAGCTAAAACAGGCTGTTGAGCTTGTGCATGCCAATAATAAAAAAATATATCTTACTTGCAATACTTTGCCTCGAAATAATGAAGTGGAGTATTTGCCCGAATATCTTAAATATGTAGCTGAAATCGGTGTCGATGCTCTTATTATAGCCGATATGGGCGTTCTTGCTATGGCTAAAAAGTATGTGCCTGAGGTTGAAATCCATATGTCAACTCAGGTGGGCATAGTTAATTATGCCGCTGCTAATGCACTTTATGATATGGGTGCAAAGAGAATTGTAACCGCCCGTGAGCTTTCGCTTGATGAAATTAAGACTATCAGAGATAAGGCTAATCCTAATCTTGAAATAGAAACCTTTGTTCACGGTGCAATGTGTATGTCCTTTAGCGGCAGATGTATTCTGTCCGATTATATGGTCGGTAGGGATGCTAACAGAGGAGACTGCGCTCAGCCTTGCAGATGGAAATACCATCTTGTTGAGGAGACGAGACCGGGACAGTATTTTCCTGTTAATCAGGACGAGAACGGTACATATATATTTAATTCAAGAGACCTGTGTATGATTGACCGTATTTCGGAGCTTGACAGGGCAGGTATTGATTCCTTTAAGATTGAGGGCAGGGCTAAGAGCGAGTATTATACTGCCATTGTTACCTATGCTTACAGAAATGCAATAGATGAATATATCAGTGCAGGCAGACCTGAGGGATTTCTCCCGTCACAGTGGATACTTGACGAGATGGAAAAAATGAGCCATAGAGAATATACCCACGGCTTTAATTTCGGACCTATTAAAAACGGTCAGGTTCTTGATACGGGCGGCTATATCCGTAACTGGGATGTATGCGCAGTATATAAAAGTCAGGCAAACGGCAGACTAACCGTGATTCAGCGTAATCGTTTTTATCAGGGCGACGAGCTTGAGGTTGTAGAGCCGTTTAAGAAGCCTTACACTATCACCGTTGCCGAACTTTATAATGAAAATGACGGCGAGTTTGTGGATGTTGCAAATAAGGCGACGGATGTATATTCGTTTAGATGTGACAGAGATATTTCAAGTGACGCAATATTCCGTGTAATACGCAAATAAAAATTGACCCCTTTGTTAATACTACAAAGGGGTATTTTTATGTCTAAACGCATTTTTTCTTTTGCATTGACCGTTTTACTGCTTTTTACAGGCATTTGCGGCAGAATCGGTTATATTGTTTTCAGCAATGATTATAAGGCTTCAACCTCGTATAATCATTATTCTTTGTGTATCGGTAAGATTAAACCGACAATATATTACAGAAACGGAGCTAAGGCTACAAATAATAAATATCGCTACTCGGCAGTTGTTCGTCCTAACCCAAGATGTATTGCAGAACTTGATAAAATTTTTGATTCCGATAAATCTGCCAAAATAACAGAAGAGTTAAGAAAAGGCTATCCCGTAATTGTTCCTCTTGATAAAAAGCCTGATGTTCGTTTGTCGTATATAAGGGTTTATTCGTCGCTTTACAGCAGTAATAATCTTAATCAAATCTGTGCGGCGGAATCAAACGGCATTTTGAATTTTCTTAGTAACGACATCGGAGAAAAGAATGTGATTTATTCTATTGACGCTCAAGGCAGACTTCTCGACGGTGACGACGGAACGGTTGAAAATCTTAATTATGACAGTCCCGAGGGTTATCGAATTTCTATTGACAGAGCTATTCAATCAGTGACGGCAGATGCATGTAAGGACTTGACCTCAGGTTGCGTCGTAGTTATGAATGTTGAGGATTGCTCCTTGCTTGCAGTTGTCAATAAGCCTGACGAAACATATATGAATAAGCCGTTTATGCAATATGCCGTTGGCTCTGTTTTCAAGCTTGTTGTGGCTGCCTGTGCCTTGGAAAACGGTGTTGATTTAGATTATAATTGTAAGGGAAGTATTGAAATAGGTGATGCCGTGTTTTCTTGTCAAAATAAGCGTAGCCATAAAATGCAAAACTTAAAGGACGCACTTGCTAATTCCTGTAATTGCTATTTTGTAAATCTTGCTAATTATTTGGGGAAGCAGTCACTTTATGATACCGCCGTTGAGCTTGGCTTTGATGATGAAACAGAGCTTTTCGACGGTTGGACGGTAGATAATGCGATTATGCCTAATCTCAACGATTTAGAATCAAAGGGAGAAGTTTCCTTATTTGGCTTCGGGCAGGGCAAACTTACCGTTACTCCAATGCAAATGTGTGCCTTTTTGTGTACGGTAGGTAATAGAGGAATTAAGAATGAACCCAGATTGTTTCTTGAAACCGTTAATAATGCAAATCAAAAAACTATGCTTTCCTATCCAGAGCCGAAAAGTGTTCTTTCTCCCGATGCGTGTAAAACTCTTCTTGAATATATGAACTATGTCGTAACAGACGGGACGGGAAAAAACGCTTTGACTTCCGACAAAAAGTCGGCAGGCAAAACGGCAACAGCTCAAACAGGACAGTTTTTTATGAAAAATGAATATCTTAACACTTGGTTTGCCGGAGTTTATCCCTATGATAATCCGCAATATGCAATAGTAGTAATGAAAGAACACGGAAAATCCGGCTCTCAGGATTGCTGTCCAATATTTAGGACAATCGTTGAAAGACTGAAAAATATGTGATATAATAGTCTCATAATGATTTAATGAGGTGATTATATGGCAAGCAGTAAGCTTAAAACACTTTATATTTTTAAGTTCTTGAATGATTATACAGATGAAAATAATCCTCTTTCAACAACCGAATTGATTGATATGCTGTCGCAGGTTGGTATAAAAACAGAAAGAAAATCAATTTATTCAGATGTTAAAATTCTTAATCAAATCGGATTTGATATAGTATCGACACGCTCGCCTAAAAAAGGATTTTTTATGGCACATAGGCAGTTTCAGCTTTCAGAGGTGCGTCTGCTTATTGACGCTGTTTCGTCAGCAGGGTTTATTACTCCTAAAAAAACAGAAGAGCTTGCAGAAAAATTGGAATCTCTCGTTTCTAAAAATCAGGCACAAGAACTTGCGTCACAGGTGTATATTGATTCAAATACAAAATGCTCCAATGAGGAAATTTATTATGTAATTGATACTCTGCACGACGCTATAATACACGGTAATAAGGTTAGCTTTATCTATAATAAGCGTGATATAGATGTTGAAAATAAAAAATCATATACAGAAAAACGCTTTAAGGTTTCGCCTTATGCGCTGTTGTGGAAAGAAGACCATTATTATCTTGTCTGCAATAATGAAAAATACGATAATGTTATGAATCTTCGTCTTGACCGTATGAAGCACTTGAAAGAACTCGATGAGCCTTGTCGTGATATGAGTGAGGTTACGGAATATAGGGATACATTTGATGTTTCCGACTATTCGTCAAAGATGTTTAATATGTTCTCCGGTAAAACCGAAAAGGTAACTATTCTTTGCGATTTGGATATGCGTGAACAGATTATGGATAGATTCGGAGCTAAAGTACCGCTGACCGCAGCAGATTCTAAGCATTTCAAAACCACGGTAGACGCTGCCGTTTCGGACGGACTTGCATCGTGGATTATGAAATTCGGTAATAAAATAAAAGTGCTTGAGCCACAAAGCCTCGCTGTACAGATTAAGGAAAAAGCACTCTCTATCGCAGAGTTGTATAATGATTAAAATCTTTTCAAATGTTTCCTGTCAAAACAAAAACGCCTATATTTAAGTATAGGCGTTTTTATACATATTAAAGTGTGCTTAAATCATAAGGCGTTTTTTGATATACAAAATAATTTAACCAATTATTGAATATCAGATTTGCCGTGCCTTTCCATGTCATTTTCGGCACAAGGTTTGTATCATTGTTTGGAAAATAGTTTACAGGCATTTCAATTTCTAAACCTTTTTCTAAATCCCTGAAGTATTCCTTTGCAAGTGTGTCTCTGTCATATTCGCTGTGACCTGTTACAAAGAACTTTCTGCATTCCATATCGGATACGATATGAACTCCCGCTTCCTCGCTGTATGATATAATCTGTAAATCCTTGACCTGAGCGATGTCGCTTGTCTTAATTTGCGTATGCCTCGAATGCGGAACATAGTATACATCATCAAGGCCTCTCATTAACGGATGCGTGTCGTCAAGACAGGTGTGAGGAAAAATTCCGAATATCTTTTTCGGGGTAGGGTACTTTTTTATTCCGTAATGGTAATACAGTCCCGCTTGTGCGCCCCAGCAAATATGAAATGTTGAGTATACATTAGTTTTGCTCCACTCCATAATACTGCAAAGCTCATCCCAATAGTCCACTTTCTCAAATTCCATATGCTCAACCGGTGCGCCGGTGATTATCATTCCGTCATATCTGTTGTCCTTTATTTCGTCAAAGGTTTTATAGAATTTATCCATATGGCTTTTTGAAACATTCTTGGCAGTGTGCGTTGCAACCTGTAAGAACTCAACATCAATTTGAAGCGGTGAATTACTCAAAAGCCTCAGCAGCTGCGTTTCCGTTTCCAGTTTTGTAGGCATTAGGTTGAGTATAATAATCCTCAGCGGCCTAATATCCTGTGTGTCTGCACGAAGATTGCTCATTACAAATATGTTTTCTATTTCAAGCTTCTGCTTTGCAGGCAGCTCGTTGTCAATTCTTATTGGCATTCACTCAACCCCTTTCTTTAATAAAGCCTATATATTATATCATTATATATTCACCAATTCAAGAATAATATTTTCAAAGGTTTTTAATTTATTTTCAAATATTTTTTCTTTTTTATTTTTTATAATATATATAGTGATACATATTTATATACCACAATTTACTGTGGTTGCTTGAATTATCGTTAATATTGCCGTAATAATTAATAGAATTACACAAAATGCAGGTGAAATTCTATGCATTTTGTCAGTTTTGAAATATTTTCAATTTTTTTCAAAAAAAGTGTTGACATTTGAGGATTAAGGTGGTATTATTGTCAAGTCGCAAGCGAGAGCGAACGACGAAAAGCAAAGGACCTTGAAAATTGAACAACGATGAAAGGAACCCGATTGATAAAATTGAGTAACTGAACTCCATGTTCTACGGAACATAAATAACAGTAATGAAACGACAGGTTCGAGAGAACTGAGAGGTTTCAAATGATTAAGATTAGTACACTTCGAGAGAAGTGATTAATACAAAGTTTTAAGAGTTTGATCCTGGCTCAGGACGAACGCTGGCGGCGTGCCTAACACATGCAAGTCGAACGGAGTTAAGCGCTGAATTGAAGATAGCTTGCTTTAAGATTTTCTTGTTTAACAATTTCAGGAACAGTTAAATTTAGCCCTTGATTATCCAATAATGGTGCAATAACCATCATGATAATTAACACAACTGAAACCAATACGATTCCAGCTATTACACCTATGATGATCTTCATATTGGGTCCATGCTTGTCAGAATCACCAGCTTCAAGTGCTTTTAAAATGTCTTCAAGCTCATCTCTGCTATCCTTCGCAGCTTCTCCAACGCCCGCAGCTCCAACATCATCTTCCCGCGACACAACACCATCTCCTTTACATTATTGTCAAACAATAGTATTGTATTATCCACTATTTTTGTCAACAGTCATTTAGTTTTTCTCAATTTAATTGTAAAAAAATACATTGTTTTCATAAC